>OCVV012890256.1_pt1 | contig 44879 bp, 40 predicted proteins | sample 1539721 | NCBI WGS metagenome assembly OCVV01 (sample SAMN02144230, study PRJEB22623) | gut metagenome | biome: sheep rumen | host: Ovis aries | place: New Zealand | reverse complement strand
ACTTAGAACGACACTCGCAATTGCGCCGGAACAATCACGATGCGTTGCATCGGTTCCGGTGCATATGCGAGTCGTCGTTCTCTTTCCACAAACTATATGTGGGAAGTTTTAGTTTCTAACAGAAAAAAACATAATCCAACCTGTTATATATGTTAAAATATTATAGCAAATGTTGGCTCCGTTTTACGCATTCAACATTGTCATAAAACAGATACATTATAACAGATATCTGATATCACACAAAAGATAAATGAGGGGGTAAGCAATTTCTTAAAGCCCATTCTGGTAGGAAATCCGGAGGAAATATACAAAAGTGCTGAGGATACGGGCTTTAACATTCGTGGAGCAAAGATAATAGATCCCTGCAATTATGAGGGGACAAATGAGATGACAGAAGCTTTAGTGGAATTGCGCAAAAGCAAAGGCGTCACTCCCGGACAGGCAAATACATTTATATTCCCTAATATCAATGCCGGAAATATCGGCTACAAGATAGCACAGCGACTTGGACGATTCGATGCATACGGTCCGATACTCCTTGGACTCAACTCTCCCATCAATGACCTGTCCAGAGGATGCAACGCCATAGAGGTATATTCAATGGCCATTATCACTGCGGCACTGGCATAGTATAATCTTGCTATAAAACAAATGCGGGTCTTTTTATTACTTGCATCTATGTATATCAGAAATATGTCAAACTGATATCATTTTTTCTACTCACCGGCACTGGTTATTACCTCTGCAATGGTCTTGTAATCCGCTCCCTTAGGTATAGTATGGCGTCCTGCACGGATATGCTTATCATAATTGTTCGCACAGAGATATTCGTCAAACTCTGCAGCTGACTCCACAGCCCCCAATGACATGAGCGCTTTTGCCACCTGGTAGGAATCTTCCCCTGAAGTGATATTCACTATCACGGAACCATCATTAGTACTGCTGCCGGCAGGTGTAGGTGTGGGCGTTGCTGTAGGCTTATCTGTTGGCGTCGGCGTAGCCGTAGGCTTGGTAGTAGGTGTTGGTGTGGCCGTAGGTTTAGCTGTAGGAGTGGCTGTAGCTGTAGGAGTAGCTGTTGGCTTACTCGTCGGTGTAGCTGTGGGTGTAGGCGTTGCCGTAGGCTTATCTGTAGGCGTTGGCGTAGGTGTAGCTGCAGGCTTTACCGTAGGAGTCGGTGTTGCCGTGGCTGTAGGCCTGGTAGTTGCTGTCGGATGAAGTGTAGCCGTAGGCTCAGGTGTTGCAGTTGCAGTCTGTGTCGGTTCAGCTGTCGCAGATTCTGCCGGATCAGTACCATCATCACTTACGCTGTCCGAACTTACAGTCTCAGAAATCAAAGCTTCATTGCCGCTTATATTACCGGCGCTTACAGACGCATCACCGGGAATCCCGCCTTCTGACACAGTACCCTTTCCCTCATTCTGTCCATTGCCTTCGTTATCAGATGTCCCCTGCCCCAGCTCCGAAAGCGTTACACTTTTTACCATTCCCAGTTCTTCTGCACGCCGCATTATCTCAGCATCAGACAAGGGTGCTGCCGATGCCCCAGAAAAATGCAGTATCAGCGCAGTTACTGCCATTCCGATTCCCAAACCTCTTATATAATATCTAAGTTTCATTCAAAACCACCCCGGTCAAAGCATACTTTCATAAAGATCTATCACCAGCTTGACCTCACCGATCCCCAGTCCTAAATCCTTTGCGATTGCCACATTTGATCTTCCCATTTTATGCATGGCAAGGATACGCTCGTTATTATTCTCAGGCATATCCTCCGAATCATTGAATCTGAGACTTATCCGTTCTTCCCCTGAATTCTTCTTGCTCCTTCGAACATTCCTTCTGCTGACACGCTGCCTGTCCGCAGCAGCCTCTTTTTCCAGCTCAGCCTTAAACTCAGACATATCCCTTTCTTCTGTCAGATCCCCCATATCGAGAAGAGTCATCTGGGCATTGTCAAAACTGTCATCATCTTCATCTGAAGGATAATCCTCACCTGCTCCTTCAGCATTATCCATCTCCCTGTCATCAGCAGAAACATTGTCTGTCTCTTCTACAGTTTTTTTTCTACGGCCGGCAGACCTTGCGGTCTTCCTCGCAACAGCCTTTCTTGCCCGTGAAACAACACTTTCATCCGATCCTTTTTCATCAGTCGGAACATTCTGCGATAAATCGTCTGCAACAGGAGCCTCTGTGTTCTGACTTCCGTCTGTATCTGATTTCTCCCCGGCAGCATCTACGGATGCTGCTAAGACATCATAACCTGACGCTGTCCTATCCGGATCACCCTCAATAAGCATACGTCTTGCCTCGAGCATCTTATCCTCAGCCACCATAGCCTGGGTTTCAGCCTTCTTTGCGGTCTCCATAGCATTCTCTGAAAGTTTCTCCGCATTTGACGCCAGATTGTAAGCATCATTCGCAGCCCTTGATGCTTCCTTGGAAATCTTGTCTGTTTCCAGCAGAAGCTTCGTAAGGTCCCCCTTATTCTTGTCCAGCATATCAGACAGAAAAACTACTTCCTGATGGGTTTTATTCAGATCGTTCATTATAGAATCCGAATAGTCCCCCACAGCAAGTATCTTTTCGTTTGTGATCTTTTCCAGGGCTCTTTCCGATTTTTCCATGGAATAGTTCACATTTTCTTCTGTAAGATCATCAATGCGGCGCTTTGCGTTATTCACCTTTTCATCTATGATCTCCTGTAGTTTTTCCTCATCCAGGCTTGCTTCTTTACCTTTACCCTCCGGAATAAAGAAGCTGATGACGAAAGCAATAACACCTGTCGTCAGCAGCACTATTTCAAACGCTGTCATTTTTACCTCCATGAAGAGAAATCACGAATGTGACTTCTCCGAGCCGTTTTACTTATTAAATCTTTATATCAAAGCCCCCCCGGCCCTTAACGACTACCCGGTCACGGGGTTTAGCTTCTTTTTCGTTTTCCCTGCGGCGTTTACCGCCGTCACCTGCGTAACCACCCCGCTGCTTTCCGTCAGCCTCAGTCTCCGCATTTGCATCTTCCTTTTCGTGCACATTTGTGCTGTTCTGCTCTATCTGTTTTTCGCCTTCAACATGCTGCTGAGACTGGTAAATGGCACCCTTGTCATTCTCAAACTGCTGCTGTGTCTGAAAATCCTGTACTCTGGGGATGCTCCCCTGCATTTCCACCATTCCTATAGCCATATGTCTCCTCCGTAAGAACATTCATGATCAAAGTGCAGCCATCTTCACATCTCCCTTTTCCACAACGAATCGGCAGTATTTGTATGTACTCTTCACTATCATTGACAGATCGGATATAGCTATTATAGTCCCCGGATACACCTCGCCGGTCACCTCTACAGTAGCCTTTGAATTATCCGTTGCAGTTCCCTTAAGTTCCTCCAGCTCCTTTGTATCAGCTTCCAGCTTCTGCTGCAGCGCCTTGACGGTTATCGCGAGCTGCTGAACATTCTTCACCTGATCCGGAGTCATCTTGATCCCATTGGCAAGCTTCTTCTTGGCCGCATCAAGTACCGGAAGCATCGTCTTCATATTCTTCTGTATATCGCCGATTTCCTTATTCAGCTCTGCTATGCGCGCGGAAATCCTCGTATCCATCCCCACGGTAACCTTGGTATCTGCACCCATGGCCGATCCAAGAGTTTTAGCACAGACCTTGGAAGTCGCCTGTACCGTACCCCCTACAATAAAGCCCTTTTTGCTCATGACATGAACTTCTGTCCCTGCGCTTATATTGGAATGAAGAATAGCATCTGCATCAATATAGCCAGCTGCTGTAGCAGTACTGTTCTCAATGAACTTGGCTACGATATTTCCGCCTGCCACGATCTTGGCACGCCCCATTCCATTTATGCCCCTGGTAAGAAAGATGTTGCCGCCGGATTCTATATATGCGCCTTCAACAGCACCTTTTACCTCAACATCGCCTTTTGCCTTGACACTGAAATTTGTATTCACATTGCCCATTACGACCACAGTACCGTCATATTCAATATTACCTGTGGAATTGTCCACATTGGTAACAGTCAGCACATCCGAGACAAATACCTTATTTCCTGTCAGAGACACATGTCCGTCGACCTGCGAAGTTATTGTACACTTATCTTCACTTATGTCAATATTAAGCCCATACTGTAAGCTTGTAACTTTCACTTCCCTGGGCAAAACCTTATCGCCCCTTACAGACATGCCGGCATTTCCTTTTACAGCCGGCGTAAGCTTTGCCAGCACATCCCCCTTTTTGCAGTGATTTACAAGATTGAGGTTGAAGAAATCAACCGTTCCGTCTTCCTTAAGTGTAGGCCTGATCTTATTATCCGTATTGAAAAAATATTCTATTACGGCATCCGTACCTTCCTCTACAGGCTTTCCTTTCGCCACAATGTAATCCGTACAGTACTGCTTATTTCCGATATACCCGGCTATCACATCTTCATCTATTCCGAATCTGATTCCGGCCAGTCTGCAGCTGCTTCTTATATCTTCCGCATTCAATTCACGCCCATTGGTAGCGGCAGGATAAAATCTCGCCTTTGCGGACATGCCATCCTCTGCAATGGTAACGCTACAGCTTTCAGATAAAGGCAGAAGCTTTGCCGGAGATAAAAAAATCGGCTTATCGAAAGAAGCCGAAGCAACGCCGTCATTAAGCTGCTTCAGATCAAATGAAATCTTCTTTTCATTCAGATATTGAATTATTTCCTTGAGCTGAACAGCCTCTCCGCCGTCCGTAGGTGCAAATAGCTGTAAAAAAGTACCTTTTGGATCCGACAAAACCTTAAAATATCCGTTCATAAACACCCCCAATGATCATCATGCAAGCTGTGCAAGTATTCCAACGTACTCGCCCATTACCTTCTTCATTTTCTGCAACGCCTTGGTATGGAGCTGGGAAACCCTTGATTCCGTTACTTCCATTACCTGTGCGATTTCTTTAACTGTAAGATCCTCGTAGTAGTAAAAAAGTATGACACTGCGTTCCTTTTCCGTAAGCTGATCGATAGCTTCCTCCAGCATGCTTTTAAGCTCGGAGCGCTCCATATTCTCCTCAGGAGAAGTATATCGTCTGCTGTAACTGTTGGCATCGCTTATTTCCATTCCGGCGTCCACGAATTCGTCCAGGGATACCACATTGGTCAGATTCATCTGCGACTGCCAGTTTACCAGCTCATCCGCTGAAATTCCCAGAGCTTCGGCAATCTCTTCGTCAGTAGCCTGTCTGCCGGTCTTAGCTTCAATATCCTTCATAACGGCATCAAGCTGTTTCTGCTTCTGCCTTATAGTCCTTGGAATCCAGTCACTTTTCCTGATCTGATCGATGATCTCTCCCCTTATACGAAGAGATGCATAGGTCTCAAATTTTATATTCTTCCTGGTGTCGAATTTTTCTATCGCATCTATGAGACCGAACACCCCGAATCCCACCAGATCATCATATTCGACGTTACTGCCGAGATACATGCAAAGCCGTCCTGCAACGACTTTAACCAAAGGGGCATACTCGACTATCAGACTGTCCCTTATCTCCTGTGTATGAAGCCTTGAATAATCCATCCATAGGCGTTCTCTTGCAGCTTCATCCATATCATCAAACTCCTGCAGAGCGTTATTTAAAGTAACCGGTCAAAACCTGCAGTTTCTTCCGGTTACGATTTAAATATCATCCATAGTCCGCTTCTCGACAAGATCTCCGGGGTCTTCAAAATAATCCGAGTACCTCATCGTCATATTAAACTGATCGACTATAGACTTTACTATGGTCCCAAGTATTGCAAAAACAAGTAAAGTAATAAAAAGAACCACCAATAATGTAAGCAGCGGCTGTTTCTGCACAAGACATATGACAAGTGCAACACACCCACCGCACATCATAAACAATGGTGGCAGATTTTTAGTTTTTAAGTTATTCTTTTTTCCGGAATTATCTGAACTCATATCACCTTAACAGGCTTCCCTACTGCCTTTATCTCATAATCACCGGTTTCCGGATTAAAGGTAACTGTCCGCCCGTAATTCTCACCCGTGTCCTCTGCGATTATAGGAATGCGAAGGGCAGCCAAAGCTTTCTTGGTAGCTTCCACATTGCGTTCGCCGACGGCAGCAAGTTCAGTCTTTGACTGGAAAGCAAACATCTTTGCACCACCGGCTATCTTGGCAACCATCCTGGTACGGGAGGCCCCCATCTTCTCAAGCCTGCTTACCAACTCCGGTATGCCTGTATCCGCAAATTTTGCCACATTTGAATTACTCTTTACTTCCTGAGAACTTGGAAGCATAACATGCACCAGACCACCGACCTTGGTAGTCTTATCCCTGATTGCTATTCCTACACAACTACCCAAACCTATTGTAGTGATAAGATTTGGTGGTGTACATACATTCAGATCAGCAATTCCGACTTTAATAGTCTCCGCCATATCACATCACTCCAAGTGCTTTAAGTATCTTTTCATACGACTCTGCATCCGGAACAAGTATAAAGAAACCGGACATATCTTCATCATCAGTAAAATCAGTTTCAATAAGCAAAAGCTTGTCTGCAATAGTACCGAACTCGATAGCCGGCACAGAAAGGATTGCTCCTGCCATATCGATACAAACATCAGGTACCGAAGGGAAAATAGTAAGATTAGTAAGCGTGGCAAGTGAATTAAGATACGCCCCTGTGATTATATTTCCTATTTCCTTAAGGGCTGATAACTCCATCTCGGAAAATTCATCCGGTTGTTCAGACGGCATACCCATAAGCTTGCTGATCATGGTCTTGGCAGATTCTTTGCGTTGTACGAACATGATACTGCCATGAATATCTCCATCCACCACCAGATATATGCCGGCAACTATCTGCTCCTCACCGCCCATGGTCGTCCCGACATCCTTAAATTCCATAAGGCGAACCTTTGGAACTGCCATATCGACCTTTTCACCCAGCATGGATGAGAGTGCTGTGGTAGCGTTACCTGCACCTATATTTCCGATTTCCTTGAGCACATCAAAATACTGACTTGATATCTCATCAACGCTTATTTCAGACATATTGTTAACCCCTTCTAAACCCTGAGTCCTCACATCCTGTAACAGCAACAGCCATTCAGAACCGATTATGGTTCTGAACAGCCATTACAAACTCACATATCCTGCATTACCTGCTCGATATCCAGAAGCGATATCAGACCTGTTTCCTGCTTTCCTATACCGGAAACATATCCGTCTTCCTTTGCCTCACCGGTCACCTTTTCAACCTGATTTGAGCTCAAAGTAACGACTTCCTTTACAGAATCGACCATAACTCCTATTGGCTCATGCTGATCCTGTTTTATGATGATGATCCTGGAATTCTTAGTCTCAACATCTTTCTCCAGACCCATCTTCACCCTGAGGCTCATTACAGGTATTACTTCACCTCGCAGATTTATTACACCTTTCCAGTACGGTGAAACCTGCGGAACTCTTGTAATCTGCTGCATGCGTACGATATTGTCGATATACTTGATATCTATACCATACTGCTCTGTTCCCAGTGAGATCACGATATACTGCGTTGTTGTAACAACACTGTTTTCCTCAAATCCTGCCTTGCTGATTGCTAATTCATTTTCCATTTTCCGGTCCCCCTTAGATCAATGCGTTCGCATCAATAATGAGTGCTATCTCACCGTCACCGAGAATCGTGGCACCACTGATGAATTTACACTTGTTGATATACTTGCCCATGGACTTGATAACGATTTCCTGCTGACCGATAAGTTCGTCAACAACAAAACCTGCAAGCTTGTCACCCTTTCTGGCGATTACCACTACCATATTCTCATCCGCCGAACGGGTGGATTCAACGCCGACAACCTGATCAAGCCTGATAAGAGGGATGACGTTGCCACGGAGATTGATAACTTCCCTGCCCTGTACGGTCTTTATATCAGCAGGATTAATGTCTTCGATGGTCTGTATTCCGCCCAAAGCCATAGCATACTTTTCATTGCCCACTACAACCATGAGTGCCTGTATGATAGCCAGCGTAAGAGGAAGCCTGATGCTGAATGTTGAACCCTCACCCAGCTTGGTCTTTACATCAACCTCGCCGGAAAGTGATTCGATCTTGCTCTTAACAACATCGAGACCAACACCTCTTCCTGATACATCCGTAACCTGCTTAGCAGTTGAAAAGCTGGGCATGAACAGAAGATTGATTATCTCATTATCATCAGCGGCTGCTGCCTGATCTTCTGTCATTACGCCGCGTTCTACGGCTTTCTTTCTGACTGCATCAACATCTATACCGTTACCATCGTCCTTAACCTCGATGACAACATTGTTACCGTCCTGATATGCATCCAGATAAATCGAGCCAACCTCAGGCTTGCCCCTGTTTGCACGCTCTTCAGGCGATTCTATACCGTGATCGGCAGAGTTTCTCAGAAGATGCATCAGAGGATCACCGATCTCATCAACCACCGTACGGTCAAGCTCAGTCTCTTCACCGGTCATATACAGCTCTATGGGTTTGTTGAGTTTCTTGGAAAGATCCCTGATCATACGAGGGAACTTGGTAACAACAGACTCAATAGGTACCATTCGAACCTTCATCACGGACTCATGAAGGTTTGTGGTCACACTTTCAAGATATTCAATATGGTCATTAAGCTGACTGTTATTGCTGCCCAGGCTTGTTGCCGAACTAACAAGCGAATTTTTGGCAATGATAAGCTCGCTGACAAGGTTCATCAGTGAATCAAGCTTTTCTATATCAACACGTACAGTCCTGTTTACTGCAGGCTTCCCTGCCGCTTTCTTAGCCGGTGCACTTCCGCCGCTCTTTGCAGGTGCCGCACTTTCAGCCTTCGCCACTTCCGTAGTCTTTGCCTCATGCGCTTCTTCCTTCTTCGCTTCCGGCTCCTTTTCAGCAGGCGCTGCCGTCTCAGGCTCTGAAGCTTCTTCAGCCTTACCGCTGTCTGATGAACTGCCCTCAAATACACCGCCATATGCATCCGCAATCTCGGATACACTCTTGATGGCAGCTATTATAGGAGCAAGCTCTCCGTCTGAAGATATGAGAACCTTGAACTCAAACTCAAAGTTTTCATCTTCTATATCCTGGGTTGAAGGATTTGCCGCAACCACTTCGCCGAATTCTTCGATAGCCTTAAAAACGAGGAATGCTCTTGCAGCCTTAAGCAGGCAGTTTTCCTGAACTTTAACCAGAACACTGTACAGCTTCTTATTTGCAAGCATTGCATCTTCAACGGCCTTCTGCTCGTCCTCATTAAGCTCGATTGAAGGAACCTCAGCCGAAGCCGTCTCTGTCTTCTCCTCAGCAGCTGCTTCCTTGGCCTTCTTTCCGCCCTTCTTGGATTTCTTTGCGCTTTCCTCTTTGGGTGCCTCGCCGCCCTTAGCATCAAGACATGCATTCAGTGCATTGATGATAGGCTGATTGTCATTATCACCTTCATCGGATGTCTCCTGAATGGTCGTTACATACTCTTCAAGTGCATCAAGGCACTGGAAAAGCGTATCCACCATGCTCGATGTTACTTTGATGTTGCCGTCACGCACTTCAGAGAAGACGTTCTCCATATCATGCGTAAGGTTCTGCATGCGCTTGTACCCCATGGTCCCGGCCATACCCTTTAAGGTATGTGCAGTACGGAAGATCTCGTTGATCGTGTCCATGTTTTCTGAGTCCTGCTCCAGAGCTAACACATTGGTATTAAGATTCTGGAGATGTTCCCTGCTCTCGTCAAGGAAAATGTCAAGATATTGGCTTACATCCATTTCATCGTACCCCCACTTTCGTTAGGATTTCTGTTGCTATATGATCCAGGCCTGCGACCTGATTCACCAAACCTGTTGCGACTATGCTTCCGGGCATCCCGTTAACGACACAGTCCTTTGCATCTTCTGCAATTATGAATGTGTCCTTCTTTTCATGCAGCCGCTTAATACCTTCCGTGCCATCCTTTCCCATCCCTGTAAGTACCACGCAGACTACAGTCTGCCAGCTCGTCTCCGCAAGGGATTCATACATATAATTGGCACAGGGCTTTACTCCCTCCCTGTTCGGTTCGTCAGAATATACTATCCTCGTACGTCCGTGACAATCTTCACATTTCATATGCATTCCGGCTCTGGCAATATACACATGCCCCTTTTCCAGGAATTCACCCTCAACAGCTTCTGTAACGGTAACCTCGCTGGATGAATTCAGCCGGTCTGCCAGGGACTTGGTAAATCCTACGGGCATATGCTGTACCAGAACTATAGGTGCATCTATATTGGCCGGAATCCTCGGAATAACCTGTTGCAGTGCTTTAGGGCCGCCGGTAGAGCTTGCTATAGCTACTATCTTAGTGCCCACTGCTACCCGGCCGGATTTTACAGGATTCGTCTTTATCACCGGCTGAGCCGGCACACTTCCCATATGCTTTACTGTTCTTGACGCTCTGTTTGAATAAACAACAGCTTCAAGGGTGTCAAAAAAGCGCTGGAGAAATTCCTTATTGTTCATCACAAAGGCGCCCTGCGGTTTCTGTATGAAATCAACAGCCCCCAGCTCCAGTGCTTCCATGGTGGTCTTTGCACCTTCTGCAGTCGCCGAAGAAAGCACCATGACCCTTTCATCCCTCTTCAGCTTTTCAAGCTCCCTGAGGAAATCCAGGCCATTCATCCTGGGCATATTTATGTCGGTCACTATCCCGTCAAACCTGTTTGTCTTCAGGATTTCCAGTGCCTCAAGGCCATCCTTTGCGGTAGCTTCGACATGAAATCTGCTGTCGGAGTTTATTATATCACAAAGCATTCTTCTCATGAGTGCAGAGTCATCAATAAACAGAATTTTTTTAGCCATTTTTCCCCTTTCTACCGATTTTGCAAGTCCAATTAAGAGAATCTGCCTAAGCAGATATCAGCTTCCTGTCTGATGTCTCCTTGCTTTGCGCTGCTCGTCAAAAATAAACTTAATTATGTCTTCCCGATCCCCGCCGTCAAGAAAGAGAAATTCTCCCCTGTACTCGGTATTCCTGGGATTTGCAGCTGAGGGATCCACATAAAGCAGCCGTACTACTACATCATACTTTTTATTCTCACCGCGGACATTCATTATGAATCTGACATGCACGAGCCCGCCCTTCTTAAAGTGGGCAGCCGATACAAATTTCATACCGCCTCCGCTTATATCCATGATAACGCACTTTTCCGTCGGATCCACCAAGGTATTCAGCACATGAGTATTCATATAATTCTGAGCTTCAGGCGCATCCAGTTCTCTTGCCGTCATTCCCATTATGCAGTCAAACCTGAAAAACTCACGCCTCTGTACCTTCACCACATCTGTGTTTATTGCCAGCACCGCAACGGAAACATTCGCATCATTGCGCCTGTCTATTACCTCTGTCTCGCAGGAATAGAGTCCCTTCTTTGCATAAAGGAAAAGCTTGTACTCATCCCCCACGTCAAGGACTATCATCTTGCCATGATCCATTGGCATCACTATCTCTATCGTATCATCGTCCGGTATATCATATACCTTTGTTATGTAAGAGATTTTTTTAAGTTCGTCATTGCCGGCGTAGTTTCCAAGCTTCTCAATATCCACACGCCTGCCGGGTTCCATGATATCTGTTATGTTCATACGTTTTTCTTATTGACCACAATATGCGAGAAAAATGCGGCCATCCCTCTCTTCTTTACATTTCCTGTTGTTTCAAGTCCTTCAAGCTTCTCAGCGATCATCCTGTATGCCTTTGCAGACTCCGCATTAGGATGTGCCAGGGAAACCGGCTTCTGCTGCATCACGGCTGCGGCCAGCATCTTATCCTGCGGGACCGCTCCCAGATATTCAAGCGGAACGCCTAAATAGCGGGCTACGACCACGTTCAGCTTGTTGAACAGAATCTCACCGTCCGCCATTCTGTCCACCCTGTTCGATATGACCTTTATCTTTGAATTTTCCTTGGAAAACCTCGGGTGTCTGTTAAGTGCCTTCAGTAACGAATAGGAATCCGTTATTGATGTGGGTTCCGGTGTGGTCACAAGTATGATCTCACCGCTTGCAACTAAGAACTCCAGCACCGCATCTGATATTCCTGCACCCGTGTCTATTATTATGACATCCGCTATGGCATCGAGTTCAGCCAGATTCCTGATTATGAGCGTTAAGTATTCCCTGCCCAAATTAGACAGGCCCGCTATGCCGGACCCACCCGAGATAAATCCCACGCCTCCCGGCCCCCAGGTTATGACATCTTTAATATTCATATTCTGGTAGATCAGGTCACTTAGATTGTGCTCCGGAACCGTACCGAACATTATCTCTATATTAGCCAGACCGAAATCGGCATCAAGGATTATCACCCGCTTACCCATATTCTGGAACTGCACGGCGAGGTTTATGGACGTGTTGGACTTACCCACGCCGCCTTTACCGCTGGTGACCGTTATAACCCGGGCCAAAGGACGCTGCGCTGCCGCACCGCCGTTTGCCCTGACCATATTTCTTAACTGTTCCGCCTGGTCTGCCATTTAATTTCCGCCTAATAATTTTTTTACCGTTTCCTGCGCATCAAATATATCAATATCATCCGGAACATTCTGTCCGTTGGTTATATAGCTCATGGGGGCTCCCGTATGCATATGGAGATTCAGGAGATTCCCCAGCGCATCTGTTTCGTCCAGCTTTGTAAAGATCAGCCTGTAATCCCCTATCTCCTTATAGGCATCTGCCACCTCCACAAGATCCCGATATTTCGTAGTAGCAGATACTACAAGATAAACCTCTGCATTACCGACTTCCTTAAGTGCGGACACAAGCTCCAGGTTATTCTTCTTAAGCTCCTCATTCCGGTGGGAATGACCTATGGTATCAATAAATACATAATCGTAATCCCTGTATATTTCCAGATTTTCAAGCACTTCCTCCGTGCTGTAGAGAACATGGAATGGTGTCTCCAGTATCTGGGAATACGCCCTGAGCTGTTCTGCCGCCTTTATCCTGTACGTATCCGTAGTAAACAGGGCTATGTTCTTTTTCTGTTTTATCTTAAGATTTGCTGCAAGCTTTGCAAGGGTTGTAGTCTTGCCAACACCGGTAGGTCCTATCAGCACTATTATCCTGCATTCGTTTCCGTTTGGCTGTATTGTCTCAGGTCTGCCGAATTTAAGTATGATCTTCTGGTAGATATCCGAAAGGATATGTTCCATCTTTACTTCCTTGGCTGAATCCATTTCAAGCTCATCAACCATCTGGTTTGCAACAGTCTCATTTACCTCATTGTCAACCAGTGTCTTATATAAAAGCTTAAGGAAAGCCTCTCTCTCGGAATTCTTTTCATTCTCAACAGGAGCCGCAGCTGTATCAGTCTTACGCACATCTTTCTGTGCATCCTCTTTTGCTGACGCATCACGGCCGAATTTCTGCTGCAAAAGATTTTCGATATGGTCAAGCTTTTCTTCCATCAGCGTGTCACTGCTGTGTCCGCCTGCGGAAGGTTCCGAAGACACACCTCTGCCTGTACCGGGCACGTCCCCTGCTGCCTTATCGTCCTGTTTGGTTCCTGCATCTGCCCTTTTTGCCGCATTGGCATTAACAGAAGAAACTTCTGCACGCTTTCTTGCGCGGTCAATGGACGCAATCCCCTCACGGATCTTCTTTTCCTTATCGGACTCATCCTCCGTAGCCACATTTATCCTGACCATACGTCTTGCAAAGATCTTGCCCTTAGGCCTCACATGGACTATATCCGAAGAAATCACCGTTATGTCGGGACCAAGCTGCTTTTTAGCTTCTTTTTCAGCAGCCTCCCTTGTTTTTCCTATAAACGGAATAATGTTCATTTTATGCGCTCACCATCCCGATGCTCTTAAGCTGAACATCGCTCTCTACTTCATTATACGACAAAACTGCCAGATCTTTATAATAATCTTCGGTAAGTCGTTTATAATACATTCGGACTACCGGCGAAGTAAGCACTATCGCATTCCTGCCCAGATTCTCCATCTTCTCGACAGCCTTGCCGGTACTGTCTATGATCGCCCTTACGCGGTCCGGTGCCAGGGTGATATAAGCCCCTTGTTCGGATTGCTTGACGCTTCCCATTATCTCCTGCTCAAGCTTGGGATCCAGAGTCACTACCTGTGCCATATCCTCTCCCGCAAAATACTTATTTGAAATGGCGCGCTTAAGCGACTGGCGCACATATTCTGTCAGAAGATCCGTATCTCTGGTAGTGGTCGCCCTGTCTGCAAGGGATTCGAATATAGTAAGCAGATCCCTTATGGATATGCCTTCCATCAGGAGATTCTGAAGGACTTTCTGTATCTCTCCTAATCCCAGAAGCTTGGGAGTAAGTTCCTCCACAATAGCCGGATTGGACTCCTTGAGATTATCAACCAGTGACTGTACATCCTGCCTGGTAAGGAGCTCTGCAATATGGGATTTTATAACTTCCGTCAGATGGGTCGCGATTATTGAAGGCGGATCCACCACCGTATAGCCGTAAGACTCTGCCCTCTCTCTCTGTCCCTCAGTGATCCAGAGTGCAGGAAGATGGAAAGACGGCTCTATAGTAGGGATACCTGTGATCTCTTCCTCCACGCTTCCGGGATTCATTGCCAGATAATGGTCAAAAAGAATCTCGCCCTCTGAGCACTGTATACCTTTTATCTTGATTATATATTGGTTAGGGTTGAGCTGTATATTGTCACGCAGTCTTATGATAGGCACCACCGTACCAAGCTCCAATGCCACCTGACGTCTTATCATTACAACCCTGTCTAAAAGATCTCCGCCCTGGCTTGCATCCGCAAGAGGGATGATACCATAGCCGAATTCCAGTTCTATGGGATCCACCTGCAGAAGCGATGTAACATTTTCCGGCTTTCTTATCTCCTCTGCCTCCGCCACTTCGCCCTGTTCCACGGATTCCTCCACCTTGGCCTTTTTCATCATGTTGTCCATGCGCTTTCCTATGATGATAAATACGATACCAAGCGGCACAAAGATAAATATCTGCAGCGGAGTTATTACGCCGAGCATTATCAGCACAGCTCCGACTATGTACATAGCTTTGGGCAGACCAAAAAGCTGCTTTAAGAGCACGTTTCCGAAATCCGCATCCTTTGACCCCTTTGTAACCAGCACGCCGGTAGAAAGAGATATAAGGAGTGATGGAATCGCAGAAACCAGTCCGTCACCAATGGTCAACACCACATAAGTATTGAGAGCCTCCTGGAACGGCATATTCATACGGAGCATCCCCATTGCAATGCCGCCCACGATATTTACAGCCGATATAAGAAGACCTGCGGTAGCATCTCCCTTAACGTACTTCACGGCACCGTCCATAGCTCCGAAAAAGCTTGCTTCTTCCTGTATCTTGTCACGCCTTCTTTTTGCTTCCTGATCGTCTATGGCACCGGTATTAAGGTCCGCATCTATTGCCATCTGCTTACCCGGCATGGCATCCAGGGTAAACCTGGCCGTTACTTCAGCAACACGTTCGGAGCCTTTGTTGATGACCATGAACTGTACTATCAGCAGTATGGCAAAAACTATGATACCCATTATCAGGTCGCCGCCGCCTACGAACTGTCCGAAGGTCTCCACCACATTACCCGGACTGCCTGTAGTAAGGATCAGACGTGTAGATGATATATTCAAAGAAATCCTGAATAACGTGGTAAACAGGAGCAGCGTCGGGAAAAACGACATATCCAGCGCTTCTTTTGAAAACATTGCGGAAAAGAGCACTGAAAATGCTACTGCCATATTTACTGCAAGCAGAATGTCCAGCATCCAGGAAGGAATTGGGACTATCATCATTACAAAAGCCGCCAGCACATAAACGGCCACGACTATGTCGCCGCCTGCCAGCAGCCTCTTACCCGGTGCTTTTTTTGCTTCTGCTCCAGCCATCTGTTCTCTATTTTCCTACAAACTCATATTCTTCCGGTCTTCCAAACCGATAATCGAAATGACAGCCCGTAAAATCCAAACGGTCATTTATTCTTTATCTCTCCGCTGGAGGATACTCTGCCCTCCGCACGGTATACAGCCGCAAGGATTTCAGCAACCGGTACATAAAGCTCCGGCGGGATTTCATCCCCCACTTCGGTGTTAGCATAGAGAGCCCTCGCCAAAGGTTTATTTTCAACTATCTCTATACTGTGTTCTCTCGCAGCTTCCTTTATCTTCTGAGCCATATAGTCGGCACCCTTTGCCAGTACTAAAGGTGCCTCGGCCACTTTTTTATCGTACTTGATCGCCACCGCAAAATGCGTCGGGTTCGTGATGACCACATCAGCCTGCGGCAGATTGTTCATCATCCTGCGCCTTGATGCCTGCATCATTCTCTGACGTATCTTGCCCTTAATCTGCGGATCACCTTCAGTGGACTTGTACTCCTCCTTGACTTCCTGCTTGGTCATCCTCATATCACGCATGAATTTCCATTTCTGGAAGCCGAAATCCGCAAAAGCCACCACCACAAAAACTGCGGCAATCTTCAGTCCCGTATTGATAAGTATATCCCCGGCTTTTTTCACCGCCTCTATCACGGGGATATCATAAACGGTATACAGAAGATATATACTGTCTACCAAATCATTATAAATGATTGCAAACATAACTGCAATTTTTAATACAGATTTAAGGAGTTCCACCAGCTTTGAAACCGAAAAAATGCGCTTCACTCCGTTTATGGGATTCAGTTTACTTAACTTCGGCGCTAACGGTTTCCTGGTTGGCTTCCATTTTACCTGGGCAACATCCGCCACAAAGGCTATTGCAAGACCCATGAGCAAAAACGGCAGGATAATAAGCATTATCCTGATCAAGGCATAGCTAATAGCATCACTGTAAGCCTTCGTGGCACTTTCATATGACGGCAGCCTTACAAAATAATGCATACGGTTATAAAAAAAAGTGAACACATCCCTGATCTGCCCTGCCATGACAGATGTGTACAGCTTAAGCATGATAAAGAGTCCCAAAAGCGTAAAGGAGCTTGCCAGGTCCTGGCTCTTTGCCACCTGGCCTTCTTTTCTCGCATCTTCCAGCTTTTTGGAAGTAGGCTGTTCAGTCTTCTCGCCCCCGGGACCTTCCTGGGCGAAAAACTGAAGATCATACTTAAGCATTGTTCAGTTCCTCTATGGCATCATTGCCTTTACAAAAGTCGCAATATTTGTCTTCATCTGCAGAAATATAATATCCGCTGCATGCGGCATTATGCTTACAGTCACATACAGGACTATCAGCCCCGCCATGCTTTTTATCTGTATTCCCACCGCAAACATATTCATCTGCGGTGCGATCTTTGCCATCACACCGAGCATACAGTTCACTATGAGTATCACGGCAAATACGGGAAGCGCTATCCTGAAGCCTATCATGATGTAATCAGCCATAAATCCCAGCAGGCCGTCATAGAATGCCTGCAGCTCAAAAACAGTCTTTCCCACGGGTATCAGTGTAAAAGTCTCCCCCAGCGCCTGCAGCAGATACCTGTGCAGCCCTGTAACCATAAAGAGCAGAAGAAACACATACTGGTAAAGATACCCGGTCACAGTTGTATTCTGCTGCGTAACCGGATCCATCTGGGCAGACATGGAAAAACCTATATCAGTATCAACGATCTGACCTGCGAAAGCCGAAATCTGCATTGCTACATTGGCAGAAAAACCTATCACAAGACCTGTAACAGTTTCTTTAAGTATATAGACCGTGTACCCTAAAAGTGTATCGTAGACGACATATTCATGAGGCATAATGGCCTCGTATAACAGAAATGATATAAATGCTGAAAGGGCCACCTTAAGCATTCTCGGCACGTTATTCTGCGAATAAAAAGGTGCCGTAAACATAAATGCAGTAATACGGGCAAATATAAGCAAAAAATATTCCAGTTCTTCAAGCGGAAATGCAAAATCTACCATCGAATTCTAACAGCGGAATTCATCCGAAAATCAACGCACTCAGTGGAGGTATACCGAAAAATCAGACCAGAGGTCTATCATAAAACCGGTCATATTATCCAGCATCCAGCCCCCGAGTATTATCAGTACCAAAAAAATAGAAAGGAGCTTTGGAACGAAAGTAAGGGTCTGCTCCTGTATTGATGTGACAGTCTGAAATATGCTGACCAGAAGCCCGATCACCATACTGATGAGCAGAGGAGGCGCCACAGTTATGATAACAATATACATCAGCCTGCTCGTGATCTCAGTTACGTCTGCAACAGTCATTATCCACCTCCGCTAATAAAATGTTTTTACCAGATTTACGATTATCAGATTCCAGCCGTCTGCCAGCACGAAAAGCAGTATTTTAAACGGCATGGAAATGGTTGTAGGCGGCAGCATCATCATACCCATGCTCATGAGTACGGAAGATACCACCATATCTATTACCAGGAAAGGAACATATATTAAAAATCCGATAATAAAAGCAGTCCTGAGCTCGCTGACCATATATGAAGGAATAAGCACCTGCATGGGCACGGAATCAGGATCACCGTCCCACTCTGTCTCACCTGCTATTTCCATAAATACGGACACATCCTTTACCTCTGTCTGACCGTACATATACGTCCTTAAAGGCTTAACACCAATCTCATAGGCTTCCTCTATGGTGATGTCACCATTATTCATAGGAACGATGGCATCATTGTACATAGTCGTAAATACAGGTGCCATGATATATATAGTTAAAAACATAGCAAGTGCAACAAGCACCATATTTGGCGGTGCCGTCTGGGTATTTAGTGCCTGTCTTGTAAAATGCAGTACTATTATTATCCGGGTAAAGGATGTCAGGGTAAGCAAAAGCATGGGGATAAGCCCTATGCCAGCCAGTATGAATACGATCTGCAATGCACCGTTTATAGAGCCGTTTCCGTTGTTCAACTCTACGGTAACGGTATTTCCAACATTTAAATCTTCAGTGTCAGAAGGATTTTCCGATGACCCCGGCTCATCCTCATATGTTCTTTCGTCAGTTGTTCCGTTATTGTCCGTATCCGTAGCATACGCCTTTAAAGGAACGAAAAAAGACATTGTGCCCGCCAGTACCAGCAGACACAATGCACCCATCAGTAAAAAACCGTATTTTTTTACGAATTGCGATAATTTCAAAATCCTACTACCCCTGACCGCCGGACTTATCAGCCGTACCGGTGTCATTGCTCTTTTTGAACTTGTTCAGGATATCAGAAAATGCAGGTGCAAGCGCTTCTTCCCTTGCACTCAGGTCAAGCATATCCTCATCCACCTCACATAGAAATGTCTGTGATTCTTTTCCTACTGCAATAATGATGTACTTACCGCCGACACGCACGAGCTGCAGCATCTTGCCCTCGGCATTCCGTACTGCTTCTATCACTTCTATATTCGCAGACCTTGCCCTGCTCTGTCCCGTCCTTCCAACAAACCTTGTCGTCAGGTACGTGATCCCCAACACAAAAACAAATATAAGAAGAACAGAAATAAATCTCGCAATACCGTTTATCGCATATCCCGATCGATCCAGCGTCCCTGTAGCCTCTGCGGCATTCTCACTCAGGCTGTCTGCAAGAGTATATAAAACAGTTCCCATTTCAGATAGCTTATTCATCATGAATCCTTGATTATCTCCGTGATCCTGACACCAAAGCTTTCCTCAATGACCACTACCTCGCCCTTGGCAACAAACTTGCCGTTTACCAGCACATCTATAGGCTCACCTGCTATCTTCTCAAGCTCTATGATGGTACCCGGTGCAAATTCCAGTATATCGTGTATGGACTTGGATGTACGTCCCAATTCAACAGTAACCTCAAGAGGCACATCCATGATAAGACCGATGTTTTCCTGCCCTATCATCGCCGCCATATCCGCCGTAAATGGCTGGAACTGCGCAGGCTGTATATTCATCTGCGGCTGAGGCATAGGGTTAGGGTAAGGCGCCATCTGAGGAGGCATCCCCTGTGGCGGATAGCCCGGTGCTGCTCCGTATCCATAAGGATCCATTCCAGGTGCAGGCATAGGCATCGGAGTCGGTGTCGGTGACGCAGCAGGTGCAGGCGCAGGTGCTGCAGCAGGCGCAGGTGCAGGCTCCGGAGCAGCCGTAACGGAACTGAAGTCATCCTCCTGCGATCCCATGAATATCTCATATAAAGACTTTGCAAAAGGCACCGGATAGAGCTGCATGATGGTTGAATCCACCAGGTCACCTATCTGCATACGGAAAGCAATCTTAACAAAGGTATCATCCTCGAAAGGATTGCTTTCGCTGCCGTTTCCTATCATCTCGTTTATCTTGACAAGACTTGCCTTAGGTGGTGAGATATCAATCTTCTTCCCCATCATAGATGAGAGAGAAGTTGCTGATGATCCCATCATCTGATTCATTGCTTCTGAAATTGCCGAAAGATGGAGTTCGCCCAGTTCGCCTTCCGTGTTGGTGCCATCCCCGCCCATCATCAGGTCTGTTATTACCTTAACATCCCGCTCGTCCAGAATAAGTATGTTAGATCCCGTAAGACCAACAGTGTACTGAATTTCTATGAAAACACACGGTGCCGGATATTCTTCGAGCACCGTATCCCAATTGGCAAGCGTTACCTTCGGGGTGGTGATATTGACCTTCTGATTGACCAGCGAGAACAGTGTCGTAGCAGAAGTTCCCATACTGATATTGGCTATCTCGCCGATAGCATCCTTTTCAATTTCCGAAAGCAGGCTCTGATCAGGGCCACCCGCAGAACTGCCTCCGTCTCCGGATGCATCTCCCCCTGCATCTCCTCCCGCATTATCGAGATCCATTCCGTTCAAGAGGGCATTAATCTCGTCCTGTGAAAGCATTCCATCCATTAGCTCTCTTCCTCCTCTTCTCTATAGATCGAGGTGATCCTGACTGCATATCTGTCATGATCCGTACCCGGCACAGCTGAAAACTTCTTATACATTCCCACATAAACATCAAGCTCGTTATCAACACGCCTTTCAAGCCTGATTATGTCTCCCGGCTGCAGAGTCAGGAAATCACTCACCGCGATCTCACTTCTCCCAAGCAATGCCTTAACTGGCACATTCACTTTCCTGAGAAGATTCTCAAGATCCTGCCTGTGGTCCTCGGCATCATCTGCAACCATATTTGTAAACCAGAATTTCGTATTCAGATTATCGATTATCGACTCGATGGTCATGAAAGGTATGCATACATTCATAAAACCTTCGATCTCACCCATCCTGACATTAAGTGTCACAATAGCAATCATTTCATTTGGTGCAATTATCTGGGCAAACTGCGTATTTGTCTCTATGCGTTCCAGAACGGGATCAACTTCTATAACATTCTTCCAGGGCTCCTTTAAAAGCTGGGAACTGATGGTAATGATCTTATACAGTATGCCCATCTCTATCTCGGAAAAATCCCGGACTTTATCCAAAGGCTCACCAACTCCTCCCAGCATTCTGTCAATGAATGCATATCCAAGGGAACTTGTCAGATCTATCAGAATATTTCCCGACAGCGGCTGGAAATTGATTATACCAAGTATTACAGGGTTTGAAAGAGCATTCGTAAATTCGTTAAACGTGACCGTTTCCGATGATACAACCGTAACCTGTATGTTCTTTCTAAGGTAAACAGGAAGATTAGTGGACAGCAGTCTGCCATAATGCTCAAATATGAGTTCAAGCGTTCGAAGGTGTTCCTTGGAAAACTTTGCCGGCCGCTTGAAATCATAATTTTTAACAGAACGCTCGTCTGCTCCTTTTATTTCATCGGCATCGACTTCACCGCTTGAAATTGCCGAGAGTAGATTATCAATCTCCTCCTGCGACAGGACATCGCCCACTCATCTCACCTCCTTTTACAGTATGCCAAACTCTTCTCAAATGATGATGATCATCAGCCGAACATTATGTTGCTGAATGACACCTTGTATATGAATTTTGATCCGTACATCTTCTGTACCCTCTCAAGTATCTCCTGACAGATAGCATCCTGATCCAGCTTTATCTCATCTGCCGTGTATGAAGAAATAACTGCGATCACCTCTGATTTAACAAGAGACTCATTAGTTTCAAGAGTAGCGGAATATGTCTCATAATCAGGATCCTTTGTATTCATGGAAAGAGCCACATTTACCAGACAGTAGGTATCCTTTGTATCACCCTCTGCCCGCTTGCAGGTGATGGTCATCTGCTCTGCGATCTGATAAACGGCCGTATCAGCCATTGCGACTTCTGCACCTTCAGCCTCATTCTGTCCTTCCATCTCAAGCTTAAGTATTCCTGCTATGTCGGTCACTATAGCTGCCGTCTTATTATTGGTGCTGACAACCGAGAAGAGCATTATGGATGTCAGGATGATATTGACCACCAAAAGCGAAAGGATGATTATTGACAAAAGATTCTTTTTCACGATATCTGTTCCTCCCTGAAAAATTACTGATAGCTGCTCATTGAATTATATATCTTAATCTCAACGCGCCTGTTCAGCGCCCTGCCCTCCGGCGTGGTATTATCAGCTACGGGAACATACTCGCCCCTGCCGGAATGCTTGATATTTGCCGGATCAAGATTGGTATTCTCGATCAGATAATAAAATACCGACAAAGCTCTTGCATCTGAAAGCTCATTATTGCTTGGATATCTCGCCGAATGAATCGGTACTGAATCCGTGTGTCCCTCAATCTCGATAACGGACTCGCTGTAACGTTCAAGTATCACGCCTATCTGTGAAAGAATTCCTGACGCACTGTCCTTAAGTTCAGCGCTTCCGGAATCAAACAGAAGTGCTCCGTTAAGTGTCAGCTCCACATACTGTGATGTATAGTCAAGCTCTACCATCTGGTCGAGTCCGCTTTCAGCAAGCGCCTCGCTTACCTTCTCCTCTAACTCCTCGGACTCAGCCATTGCAGCAGCCTCCGCTACTTCCATGGCTTCCTTTACTATATCCTCGGCATCCTGTTCTGTCTCCGCCTCATATCCGGTGGAATTGATATACTCATCCAGCATATTCAGCTGGCTGACACCGTTACTGATGAGCATGCCGTCACCGATAGCAGTCGCTCCCGACGTGAATACCGAGAAAGTCTGCGCAAAAGATGCGGCTACCTCTTCGAATTTCTGCGCATCTACGGTTGACATGGAAAAAAGCAACACGAAAAAGCACAGCAACAAATTCATCAGATCTGAGAATGTCGCCATCCACGCCGGTGATCCGGGTGCGCCTTGTTCTTCCTTTTTCTTCGCCATTGTTTCCTGTCTCCGCTGTCTGTCACAGCAATCTGTTAAATCTGCTACGTCCGTATTACCATGCGTTGATCACCGGACTCCGATAGTAAGCATATCATCCTGCAGCTTCACCGCCGTCCTCATTGGTGCCCCTGTCTTTAGGCGCTAAGAACGACTTAAGTTTCTCTTCAATGACACGAGGGTTCTCTCCGGCCTGTATTGAAAGCAGGCCTTCTATCATTATCTCCTTGACCTGAACCTCCATATCGTTAAACACCGCAAGCTTTGTGGATGTAGGTGTACATATCCAGTTGGCAAGCATGGAACCGTACAGGGTGGTAATAAGAGCCACCGCCATGGAAGGTCCGATAGCCGCCGCATCAGACATGTTCTGAAGCATGTTTATGAGACCGATCAGGGTACCGATCATACCCCACGCAGGTCCCATCGATGCAACGTCCTGCCAGAATTTGATCTTCTTCTTATGCCTGCCGTCAATATTGTCCAGCTCGGTTTCCATAATGCCGCGTACCAATTCAGGATCGGTACCGTCGACAATAAGCAGTATGCCTTTCTTCAGAAAAGCATCATCAATATCCGATGCAGCCTCTTCCAGGGAAAGGAGACCTTCCTTACGGGCTACATTTGACAGTTCTATTATTTTCTTGATGATATCGGGGGCATTAAGCTTTGGTGGCTTAAAAATAAGAGTGATACTCTTTAGGCCGGCTATGAAATCAGGCATGCTGTTGCACACCAAAACCGCACAGAACGCACCACCGAAAGTAATGATGGCAGACTGTACGTCTATGAAGTTTACCATGGCACCGAAATTGATACCGTTTGAGCTGTACACGATACCGAAAATGATCATGAACGCGCACACGACCATTCCGATTAATGACGCTAAATCCATTTCTCCCTGCTTTCTCCTATATCACAGCCTCAGATCAGCTATTTTCTGCCTGTCATTCCCTGCAGTTACGGCAGTTCTCCGGTCAGCGGATTAAAAATACGCTTTTACAAATGATGTCTGCCAGTCAGCATCTATAATCAACAACAATCAGCAAAAAAAGCAAAAACACGAAATCAAAGCACGACTTCCGCCCGTTTTCACGGAATCGTACCATAGATTTCCTGCTTGTAAGATTTTACAAGATTTTTGATGTCTTGTCTACTTTCTTTTACTATGAGGCGCTTCCCGGTGGTTAACGTAATAACACTGTCGGGGGTCTCCTCCACGCACTCTATAAGGTCACTGTTTATCAATACTACAGAGCCGTTTATCCTGGTTACTTCGATCACTGAAATGTCCTCCAAATTGCTTTGAACATGTGGATTCAGGCACCCCATGCTTATCCGTCACACAGATCATATCAGATAATATCAGATAATATCGGCAGATTTCAGTAAAAGCTTTACTGCCGTCCGCAAAAAAAACGGCACGCCGAACTTCGTCGCCGTGCCGCACAGATTATTCCAACACAGTTCTTACTGCTTTGCTGCCCATGTATTTTTGTCGGATTTATACTCATACTGCTTCCCGGCTATGGATACAACAATTTCCTGTACCTGGTTAGAGGAAACCGTACCACTTGTAAGTTCCAGCTTCTGTCCGTCTAACTTATCATCTTTATCAGCGCCGACAAGCTTGAAAATATCCGCCTTCTCTTTCTTTACTTCTTCCCACGTAACATCATCATCACCCTTGCCGTAAAGCTCATCTACCTCAGCCTGTACCGCAACTCTTACAGCCTGTGCCGTTGAAAAGTCCTTCTCGGATCTTGCCCTGTCGATGTAGCCTAACAGTGTAGGTACAAGGATAGCTGCCAGGATAGCCAGGATAACAAGTACAACGATCAGTTCAACCAGTGTGAAACCTTTGTTCTTGGATAATGCCTTAAGTGAATTTTTCTTTGCCATTTTTTATTCCCTCCTTGAGAATTTATTCTTTTTGTATAGAGCCTCTGCTCTCTCACTAACTATTATATCGGACACAGCGTACCGATTTCAAACCCCTAATACAATTTTTTTATATTTTCATATCAATTATGTATTACTCTGTGACAAATTGTCAGTCATTATATGCAATTCTCTGCAGTTCCTCCATGGTAGTGATGCCTTCTTCCACCAGTCTTATGCCTGCCTGCTTTATGGTCTCCATTCCCTGGTACTGAATTGCATAATTAGTTATCTCACTTGCAGTGGCACCTGAAGTGATCATGCCCCTGACATTCTTGTCAGCCACCAGCACCTCGTGTACCGCAATTCGTCCCGAATATCCGGTATTGTGGCATTTTGCACAGCCGCAGGCTCTCTTTGCCGTAGGTATATCCCTTCCTATGAAAGCTATCTCCGACTCATCAAGCCCCGTAACCTGGCTGCAGTAAGGACATACTTTCCTCATAAGTCGCTGTGCCACCGCACCCACAAGGGCTGATGACAGCAGATAAGGTTCAGCACCCATATCGATCAATCTGATAATGGTAGAAGTAGCATCATTTGTATGCAGCGTCGAAAGCACAAGGTGACCGGTTATCGCAGCTCTCAGTGAAATACTTGCAGTCTCGGGATCTCTGGTCTCACCCACCATTATGACATCAGGGTCCTGCCTGAGCAATGCCCGCAATCCCACCTCAAAGGTAAGCCCTGCCATGGGATGAACCTGCATCTGGTTAAGGTGCGGCAGGTTCTTCTCCACAGGGTCCTCGATAGTTGATATATTGACAGGCTTCGTGGAAAGTGAGCCGAGTGCCATGTAAAGAGTCGTGGTCTTACCCGAGCCTGTAGGTCCCGTGATATAAATAAGCCCGTTTGGAGACTTTAACATCCGTTCAAACTTCTGATAGTTTTCGGGTGACATACCGAAAGTCTCGCTGCGGTCTATTTCAGAATTAGACGCAAGTATTCGCATTACCACCTTTTCACCGAATACGGTAGGGATAACACTCACACGTACATTGACGATCTGCTCACGGATCCTGATACGGAAATGTCCATCTTGGGGAACACGCCTTTCGGCAATATCCAACTCGCCCATTATCTTTATGCGGGCAACAAGTGCCCCCTGCACATTTTTGTTCAGGGTCATATAGTTGAGCAGCACGCCGTCGGTACGCATGCGGACTAATATTTCTTTTTCAAAAGGTTCAATATGCACATCGGATGCACCGTCCTGATATGCCTTATCAAGAAGCGAGTTAACCAGGTTTATGATAGGTGCATCATCCGCACTTACGCCGGCATCAATTATTACTTCCTGAGTCTCACTGGTAGAAGCATTCTCACTGGCATTTGCGGCAGCCTGCCTGGTCTTTACTGCAGCATAATGATAAGTGATCGCATTCTTAAGCGGCTCCGCCTCTGCTAATAGGGTACTTAAATTCATACCGCTGGTCTGCCTTATATCTTCAAGCGCATACAGGTTCAGCGGATCGTTAAGTGCAACAGTCAGAACGCCGTCATGGATAGCTACGGGCAGCATCAGGTAGTGCTGTGCCATCTGCACAGGTATTGTATTTACCGCGTCCTCATCCACCGGATATGTGGATATGTCGATAAGACTCGTCTGCAGTCGGTCTGCAAGTGCCGTGAGCATTTGCCGCTCAGATACATACCCCTGCTCTATAAGGATCTGTCCTATACGCTTGGAACGATCCTGCTTCTGCAGAGCAAGTGCCTCGCCCAGCTGATCATCTGTTATATAACCGGCACTGACCATCAGGTCGCCCAATCGTATTTCTTTTATCGCTTTATTATCCATTCCCTACACCCCTATACGATATTCATACTGTAAAGTGAGTCAGTCCTCATCATCCGATGCCAAACCCGCCGAGTCCTTGTCATACATGTACAAGTTCAGCATTACCGTAAGCTGCTTATCGTCACTTTCAACGATCTCCGTCACACCTTCCTCATCAGTCACTGCAACAGGTGCCACATCATCCCATGCAAATCCTGTAAGTCTTACAGAAGGCATATACATAACTTCATCAAGAAGTGCCTGCTCCGTATCCGAATCACCTGTCATGACTATCGTGATCTCAGCACAGTATACACCGGCTGAAGATGTATCCGCAATCTCCCCCTGTGCCCCGGTGTATGCCTCCATAGGGGATTCCGAATAATCAAAAAGCATCCCTAAAGCTGAGTCTGCACTCACAGAACCATCATTTTCACCCGCAGAAGACTTTTTATCCTCCATCGACTCAAGCCTCTCCGCCTTTACCGCAGCCTCGGAATACTCGTACGGTACCTCTTCAACCGTCTGATACGGCATGGATATTATCAGATCCTTTGCATACAGTCCCTTTTTCAGTACATAGGAAGTGATCATCTTATCTATCTCAGAGCTGTCCATGGGCTCATAATACACTGCCATGGAATCATCCAGATCCGTCCTGAATCTTTCCACAAGAGTCCTTGCAGTGCTTATACCGGTTACTTTAAATTCATTCTGGCGCTTGAGATTTTCTGCCTCTATGATAGATTCTTCCGTCTTGTTTATCGTCACTATCATAGGTCTCATAATGAGCCATCCAAAGATAAAAACTATAACGATAAATCCGAGCATATAAAGCAGTTTTTTGTCCCGCTCCGTAATCTTAGTTTCCATCATTTACCTCTTTTCCACCTGCCAGAGTACATGTCACATTTATGGACCAGGTATTATCCCCTTCATTAAATGAATATCCCGTATAATCCACCTTTTCAAAAATTTCAAGAGCCATAAGATTAGCTATAAACTTATTGATCTTTTCAACAGTCCTTCCCGTAGCCACCAGATTCAGCAAACCACTGGATGCATTGTAGGAATCATATGAAACCTGCACATTTTCATCTCTTGCCGCACGGCTTATGGCTTCATTAACGGCCGAATCAGGTTTTGGATAGGAATCTATATACTCTTCCAGCAGATCGGCACTCCCCTGGGCACGTCCTAACATCGATGCCTCCATTACGATTTCATCATACTCAGCCGCAGCTGCAAGCACACTCTCATCAGAGTTATAAGCACGCAGCACTGCAAGCTTTGCTGACTTCCCGATCATCACCACCAAAACAGATACTGATGCAATCAGCAGTATCAGTGAAACAATAACATAAGGAATCACTACCTTAAGCACAGACTTCTTTGACTCATATTTTGTCGAGCTCTTCCTAAGCGCTTCAAGAAGTGTAAGTCCGCCTACCGTATCAAAAAGGCCTGCAAAGGAGAAAATAAATGAGCCAAATTTTTCCCGTCCGGTTCTCATGGAAACATTAGGAGGACACACTATAGGCTTGATGACATCTGCCAGAGGATACCCCTGCATCTCTGACACCAGTGAAGTCATTTCATCCACGCTAAGTCCCGCAACATATATATCACTTATCGGCTCCTCTATATGCTGCGCGGTAGCAAACTGCCTGATAGCAGATACGGCGTTCCTTATCTCACCTGCAAATTCAACAGTTCCCGGCTGTGAGTAAACACGGGTACTGAGGTTATTGAAGTACGTACCGCCTGTAAAAAGCATGGTGGTAAGGGTCATGCCATCAAGTATCAAATAGACCACAGTACCACGTCCCACCTGAGTCTGCATCATATTTACTGCAAGATTTATGCCGTTATGAACGGAATTCAGCTTAATGCCTACTGCGCCGAATATCTTTACATAGGTCTCAATGAATTCCTTTTCCGCAGTCTCGGATACAACGTTCTGGGTCTTTTTATTCTTAACAAGCGGATACCATCCAATAACAGGATCCGTAAATCTTGCGATATCCTTTTCATCCGCCTCGTTCATTATGTAATTGGTTGCCTTTTGCCCGGTAAGACAAGGCATCTCAATCCTTCGTGCCATAAGGTGAGGGCTGTTTAAGACCAGGTCAACATTTCTTTCCTTAATATTGTGCCTGCTCCAGGTTCCCCTGATAGTATCTTCAAGCGCTTTTTCATTAATTACGGTACCATTCAACAAAGTACCTTCAGGAACATCATCCTCAAAAAAGCGTTCTATCTTTGCCCTTTTGCTTCTGCCGTCGCCTATAACGACCTGTATGCTCCTGTTGGATAAAAATACACTTACTGACATATCTCCTCCAAATTCCCTTTATTATTTCTCAGCCTGCGCCGATAGTCGCATAGGACTGATATATAGGGGTAATGACACCTATCATTACAAAGCCTACTACAATAGCCATAATGACTATAGTAACAGGCTCAATATACTTTACAAGCCTTGCAAGTGCCTGGGCTGATTTAAAATCCAGGTCATTTGCAATGGAAACCAACATATTATCAAGCTTGCCGGTTTCTTCACCTACCTTGATAACTGAAGGAAGTTTCTTTATAAATCCGTCAACCTTGTCTATTGAATCAGACAGGGATTCGCCCGCCTGTATATTTTTAAGAACATCATCAAACTGGCTCTCCACATACATATTTCCGATGGTCTGCCTTGCAATAACAACACATCGGTCTACAGGAATACCGGCAGAATAAAGAGAGCTTAATGTCCTGGCAAATCTTGCCGAATATATGGTCTTATTGAGCTTTCCTATTAAAGGTGCTTTAGTCTTTATCCTATCAACCACCATCTTTATAACAGGAACGCGCAACAGTATCCTTCCAAAAAACCAGCAAAGCGCACCACCGATTATTATGGCCAGCCAATAGTTTGATACAAAATCACTGATGAACATAAGGAGGCGTGTAGTAAAAGGAAGACTGGGCATCTGATCAAAAAGCTCCTGAAACTGAGGCATAACATATCCGAATATTATCAAAACCACCGCTATGATCAGTGCGATCAGTATCTTTGGATAAACCAATGCACTTTTGGTATTTTCCTCAAGCTGGTTTTCTCTTGTATACTGATCTGCAAGATTAAGCGCTGTAACATCCAGATTACCTGATGATTCAGCAGCCCTGAACATATAAATAAGTAACGGTGGAAATGCCGGATAAAGACGCTCCATGGTAGTAGAAAGCGCTATCCCCTGCACCACCCGGTCACGCAACTCCGTATAAAGCGCTTTCTCGTAAGGGGTAATAGACTCATTTCCTGCCAATATTTCTAATGAACGAACTAACGGCACTCCGGCCTGAGTCATAGTTCCCATCTCTGTACAGAATGTCGCAAGCTCACTTTTCTTAAGAGGCTTTAAAGTAATCTTTTTTTTTGCCAGTCTTGCATCAAGGAGCATCAGCCCCTGATTATGTAGTTTTTTCTGCAGGTCAGCTTCATCAACGGCATTCATTCTGCCATGGACATTTGCACCTTTGCCATCCTGCGCTTGATATCTGTATTCAGGCATTTGTATTCTCCGATATTATATTCATCCGGCGTATGCTCCCGGCATATTATATGCAAATCCTTCCACCGGTCATTTATTCCGGACCATGTTCTGTGGTATATTTCATGAGATGGAAAGCATAATACACATCCCAAACATCATCGGGATCAGCCATATCCCCCACCGCCCTGAATTCTATTACATACGAATCCTTGCGGTAAGTAAAAGCTATAGGCACATTATTATCTTCATCCCAAGCCTTAAGCTCTATCTCGCCATCCGAATATGACATTGCCCTTATCATATCCGCAGCGCCCTTTGCCATCCCGTCATAAGCATTGCGATCATAGATGGAGCCATTTCCGCCATAATACTCAATACTGACGAGCTTCATAGCCGCCCTTACGCCTCTTGCTTCCTGCAGGGCATTATGACTTCCTGTACTTATACGTGCCCAGGTAAAAAAACCACCGGCCACGATAAGCACTATAAGCAGCAGAAAGATATATCTTCCTACCTTGTCCGCAATGGATTCTCTTTCAAATACGGTTCCTTCTTCCATATTCAAGAATTATACTACTTTTTTATTAACATAACAAAATTTTGTAAACTACAACCATTGACCTATACACGCCCATGGCCTGACGGCTACGTTCCTTCAGTCGTTTCGGAGCTGTCGGTCGGAGCATCAGTCGGTGTCGGTGTTGCGGTCGGCTCCTCCGTTGGTGTCGGTGTTGCGGTCGGCTCCTCCGTTGATGTCGGCGTTGCGGTTGCCTCTTCCGTTGGTGTCGGTGTTGCTGTCGGCTCTTCCGTCGGCGTCGGGGTCGCACTCGTTTCCCCGGTCGTAGTCGTAGTCGGAGTCGGAGTTGGTGTAGGTGTTGCTGTCGGCTCTCCCGTAGGTGTTGGTGTCGGAGTTGGCGTAGGCGTTGCGGTCGGCTCCTCAGTCGGCGTGGGAGTCGGATCCGGATCACGCTCATACCCCGTCATTTTTATGTTGCTTACCTGGCCTTCATTCCGTCCCATAACCCCGGCAAATCCGGTAGTCTCATCGTAAGTTCCGTTAAGGTCCACTTCGAACGAGCAGGTAAGCGTGCCTGCATCAGAAGCCACATACTTATCATCTGACTTCTTTACAACGCCGCAAAGTCCATCGCTCGTATTATGACCTATAACAGCACCCACATATCCTTTATCCGCATTAATCTTTACAGTTCCCTGTCCCGACGGAACCTTCATTGTGAAGTCTCCGGTCCTTCCGAACACTTTTGCATTCTTTCCGACTACACCGCCTGCATAACCCGCTTGACAGGATATGGAATAATCAGACCATCCGGACATCCTATACTCGATATCTCCAAGGAAAACATTTTCATTGATTCCTACCACACCTCCGGCATACCTGCTTTTATCAGTAGCTGAAACCGATGAATCACCTTCTACAAGCAGCGTTACCTTGCAGTCTTCATCCACTCTCCCGTTCTTAGCAATGATATGGCCTATCACGCCGCCAGCACCTGTCGGTCCACTGATCTTAGTATTTGAAAGCTTTGCCGTAATATCGCCATAGATCACAGACTCTTTACCTTCGGCCTCCTTGTTCTGCTGTAAGCCAATATATCCAACAACGCCTCCGACAGCTGCACTTCCGGCACTTTTATTACGGTCCCCGCCGATTTTAGTCGAGGTTATTTCCGCATCCCTTAAGTCTGCCACAATATTGTCATAAATCTTGCCACCGTCATTAAATATCCCTAGCCCGCCGATAACACCGCCGACGCCGTACTCACCTTTAACGGATTTAATTCCCGTAACCTCAAAATCATCAGGCTTGTCCTTTATTCCCAGTTCACCGTCAAGGCCGCCGATCCAGCCGCCCACATAGTACTGAGCCTGAACGGTAATCCTTACATCTTCCGCAGACATCTTTCCTGTGATCGGACTAAGCATATATCCGACCAATCCGCCTACATCGAATGCTTTGGCACTTCCCGGTTTCATCACAAAATCGTGTACCGTGTGGTCGATCGACTTTACCGTAATAGCGTTAAAATGTCCCCTTCTCGTCTCACACTGTCCGAGAACGCCGCCCACTGAGCTGGTTCCCGACAGAAGAGCAAAGTCCTCACTGAATTTAAGCACCATAGTGTCGACATTTACCACCGATTCCCTGGGGGCGATATCATTCACTTTGGTATGCGTACCTATCTGTCCTACGACACCGCCCACGCCCTTATTCTCTGCACTTGTATCCGTATTACCTGCAAGGGCGGATTTTTCACAGTCATTCGTAGAATACTTGCTTTCAATGTATGTCTCAAGCCAGTAAAAATCTCCGCTGAAAATATTGCCTATAACGCCGCCCATTCCACCATGGTTGGTAAATACCTGTCCGCCCTTGAAATGTGTCCTGAGATTCTTCGTAGCACTTCCGGATTCCACATAGCCGATAAGTCCGCCGGTATTATAGTAGCCCCTTACTATACTGCCAGATACCAGCGTGATGTCCACTTCGCCAAGGATGGTTCCACTGTTCTTAATATAGCCGATCACACCGCCGGTACCATACTGATTCTTAGCACCTTTGTTCAAAGCATATACTTTTATCACATTTGACAATTCAATATGACCGTCGCCGGTGCCTATTACGCCGCCATCAAGAGTGCCCACATATCCGCCCACATTATGGTTTGCCCTTACATCGATTGGAACGCTTCCTGTCAATTTTCCTATAGTACTGTTTAGTTCCACACATCCGGCCACGCCGCCCACACTGCCTGACTTATTGTCAGCATCATTTTCAGCCATAACTATATGCAGTACCGCAGAGTCTCCGCCCCGCAGAACCGCATTTGTCATAACGCTGTTCTGTGTCATTTTTCCGACAATACCGCCTATGTTATCCCCGGCCGTGGTCTTTCTCACTATTATGCTTCCGGTAGTGTTTACTGTAGCATAAGCATCTGTAACCTTAGCATTTTCGGTCATAACACCGATACATCCGCCCATGTCCTTATTGCCGCATATAGGTGAAAATGTATTTACGCTGCTCTCCGAACCCAAAACGGTTTCAACAGACCCAAGCGTGCCGGTATTGCGCATTAAACCAATACAGCCTCCGGCCTCATTTTCCGCCGTAACAGCATTTGCGGCATTAAGCACTACTTTTATGGAACGGGCACTGTCTGTCACTGAGAAAAGACCGGCTGCGCCGCCGACACGATTTTTACCGGTAACTGCTCCCGGAGAACTGATATTTACAGTTGCTACACCGTCAAATCCCGCCGCCTGGAACGAGCCGGCAACACCGCCAAGGTATTTATCTCCCTGAAGAATTGCCGCATTCCCTCCTGCGGGAATTGTAACGGTTACTGAAGACATAAATCTCGCAGCCGAATTTCCATTTGGAAATTCACTGTTATTATATGCATTATTGTCCCGGTTATCCGTAACCAAACCGAATGCACCGCCGACACACTGACCTTCCTTGCCGCCTCCGCCGATAGCAGTCAAAACAGAGGCAGGGTTCAACGTGATCGTAAATTCGGTTTCGCAGTTCCCGTGCTGAGGCGTTGCCCCCTCCAGCTCACTCATATAGAAGCTTCCAGCCAGTCCGCCTACTCCGGAATGCGCCATCAAATCCATCACAAGATTATCTGAAACGCTTTGGGCCGGCGCACTAACAGATGTCGTATATAATCCGCCGTGGTACCCGACTACGCCTATGACACCTCCGGCATTCAGATTTTCAGTGCCGAAACCGCCATTTTTATTTGTTGCCCTGATCGTCAGCGTAGGTGCCGAAGATGCTCCCTTAAGGCCGACATAAGCCCCGGCTGCACTTGCGGCCTGCTGGTCTCGTCCTGCCACGCCGCCCACATTAGCGTAGCCGCTTATTGAAACGTTGCCTTCCACATTGGTACGGAGCAGGCAGTAATCCCCCTGATTCCATATATTTCCGACACATCCGCCTACGTTTATTCCATCACTACTCTTTACAGATACGCCAGCCTGAAGAACAGAGGTAATGGTGAATGCATCCGAAGTGTTTCCTTTTGCTTCATTCCTGATGCATCCAACAGCACCGCCAACATTATTTCCGTTTGCTTCAATCACAGAACCGGCAGCATTTTCAACATAAATATGAGAAGTTCCTAAGGAACGGGCAAAACCTATTGCTCCGCCTACGCCGTAATCAGCTGTACCGCCCGTTTTCCAAAACTGGTCCTTGAACTGATCATTCGTTGTGTCTGCACCATATACTTTCCCGCTGTTTACCGCTTTTACAACAAACACCGGAGAAGCCGCCGTATCCAGCGCCCCCACAGCAATACCGACTCCCGCAGCCTTCTGGGTTTCCTTATTTGTTCCACCGTACAGAAATCCGCTGTTTTTTACATTGAAAACAAATTTCGAGTCGTTATTTCCGAAATTGCTGATATAGGCGATACCGGCTGCCGACGCATAACTCTTATCATCATATTTCGCTGAATCGTCGTATACGGTTTGGCCGTCTTTTGTTCCGATGCCGCCTGAATTATCCGCATTAATGTAGACAGCCGAAGCAGATCCCCCGTTCAGGAAACCGACTGTTCCAGATACATATCTGGCCCTATCACTGTGATCACTTAAAATACATCCGGCATTAACAGACTTCATGCTGAGTACTTTACCTGCAGTATGATTATCTATCCGTCCTACTGCGCCTCCGATTCCGTATGAATCTTCCTTACTTCCCGCCTGTCTTATGTATGTACCCGATGACAGATTTACATATACACCGTACTTATCCGCATCCGTCTCAACAATATTGACTATACCTTCATCATCATCACAGTTATAAGTCGGGCTGGTTACATTCTGGGCAAAATAGCCATCCTTCATCTGTCCGACTGCACCGCCGACCACGACCCTTCCCATGATAAAAGCATCAACATTCTGGAAATCCACTGCAGCCTTATCTGTATTCAGTGTGGTGTCAGCAATAAGATACGCGTCTACCCCCGCATAAGCGGACCCTATGATACCGCCAACATTCTCGAATCCTGCAACTCCATAATACCCTTCAGTTGAGATCGTTCCATACGAAGATGCAGAAGATGCATACTCTCCCACGGTTCCGCCTATGGATTTAAAGCCTGTATACAAAGTCCACTTACTGCCATCCCACTTGCCGGCAAAAACATTAACATTGCTCATTTTTACTGTATTTGATCCGACAGCTGAAGGATCGCCGTCAGCACCTATGACCCCTTTATTCAGCCCTATAAGGCCTCCGACCGGCACTGTGCCAAATTGTGTATTATCTAACGCTTTGGGATTCCCTGTTCTGTTCAGGAATCCATTTCCTATAAGATATTTCACTGCTTTATCCGCATTACCAACATCGCTTGCTGCCCCATCAGCGGTCTCATCCAGATTAAGCATAAAGTTCTCACACCTTATGTTCTTAATCGTACCATCATTTTCACATATGAAACCAAGCCCCTTATCCGTTGACAGGAAGGACTTCCTTCGCATCTGCACATTCCTTATGACTGCCGTCTTGTCTTCATCAGAAGAAAGCGCATTGTCACCCGCAACGATCTTCTGGCTATCCGGAAGCTTGGGAATTGCGGGCCACATAACAAGTTTTAGATCATTTTTACCGATATACTTCGCATTCTTCCCTACCGGTGAATAGTAATCAAGATATGCTGTATTGCTTACAATACCGTATACTTTTACATCACTCGTGTATTTTTCATTTGCAAATTTATACCAGTCCAGATCACGCTTTACAGAATATTCAACATCCCCTGCAAAGCCTTCCATGAAACGGATATTGTAAAGATGACGGAAAGCCGTTATCGGTGCGGAACCGGCTGTCGATCCACTGCCCAGACTTCCACCCTCCAGGTCTCCGAAAAACGAATTGACAACCGCATATCCGGCCGCTTCATCCTTATCCGGCGATGATAGATTCTGATGATCATATACTCCATTCGCGCCAAGGTATACAGGGTCATCCACAGATCTCATTGCCTTTGTGGGATCGGACTCCGGAAGATTATTATCGTCATTGTAGTCATCAAGGGAATCGTCAGCAAAGGCATCGGCAGCAACTGTCATTGAAACATTTAAGTTTTTCGGTGCCTTGGTCTTATCGTAACCGGAAGTATCTGCAAACAGTCTGCTTATACTGTAATTCAGCGCCTTCGAACGTGTTGAAGGATTCTCATCCACCTTATAAAGCGCCTCCCTTGACATCATGGAGTCAAGCGCGATGGAATACAGAACATAGCCTGTATCCATACCGGCAGCTGTCTTATTTTTGATATATGATATTTTTAACGGGAATCTGTAGAAATCCGTATCAGCGCTCAGATCCCCTGACTTAAGGTTGTTATAATCAAAGGCGCCTTCACCCGTATGAACATATACAAGTGCAAAAGTCTCGATAGAGGCAGCATATCTGGTAAAGTTTTCTCCTGATTTGTCCTTTATCTCTTCAACGGTGCAAAGAACCGGATAATCCTTGCCGCCAATCTTTGCTGTGGATATATCGCCATCCTTCGTAGTATCTTTTATAATACCGCCAAGCGCAGAATAATCAGCAAGACTGCCCTTTTTGGGATTTCCATTGGTGAGCGCAGCCTCGCTTATAACCAGATCCGCCAGCTTCTTACCCGTATCCTGATCGTATATTTCTGCCGTATAGTGTACTTTATACAGGCCTGAGCCGGTAACAAGTATTTTGTCATTGACGGCGCTGAATGACAGTTCCAGTGCTTCGCCATTCCTGAGGCTCAGCTCCGCAAATTCCATCTTTTCATCCATGCTGGGAACATATACCGAATCCACGGCTCCGGGCATGCCGCCGTTATAGTAGCCCACCAGACTGGTGCCTTTTCTGTATCCGCTGTCACGGTAAGGTACCTGTACCTGTACCTCATCATCCGGATTCTTCATGGCCGTCTTATCCCACTTAGCTCTTCCTTCATCATAGAAAACCGCATAGACATTAGCATTGTAATGAAGAAGGCCGTCGGAACCGATAGTCTTTTCCACATCAAACTCTACAGTGAATGTCGCCTGCATCACTGTAGTATCATAGAAATAGCTGCTTATAAGATCCTCCAGAGCCTTGCTTCCGGCATCCGTCCCGCCCTTCTCATATGTAAGGACATAACGCATGTGCACGGACTCACCGGGCTTATTAACTGTCGTACCAAAGTTTTTAAAATCATCATCGTCATAGATATCATCCAGCGCTGCGCCGTTTGAATCCTTATCGGAATTTGCCGAATCATAAGGATCCTTCTCGCCCGTTTTCGTGAGCACATCATTTATCCAGTCTTCCAGCTCACCGTTTGCCTTCTTATGGTTAACCGCCGCCTGAGCAGCCTGGAACACACTCTGGGCATTCTGCTCATTCTTATCAAAACGAGCCTTATCAATATATCCGATGACTGACAGCACTGCCGCAGATGAAACAATGGCAATAACAGCCAGAACGACAATAAGCTCCACCAGAGTGAAGCCACTGTCCGAAGGGATATTATTATATTTTCTTTTCTCTGCCTGTTTCATCTTCCTGTTATTCCTTAACATTATCCTGTGCAAAACACAGAACTGCCTTTCTGCTGTAGATCAGAGTATTTATTGACTGGTCCGCATAACCGCTGTCATAAACCTTTATCTCAGCCACCACATAGGCCGGGCGCTTGTCTGCCAGTGATTCAGATCCTTCCACTATTTTTTCATACGTAAAATTACTGTATGTAACATCAACGGTAAAACCGCTGTACGTATTCGAAGCAAAGGGGTTGGTATAGTCGTACGGTTTTGACGGATATACCACTGTTACGTTTTTGCCATCTATATCCAGTTTCGATGATGCCGTCTCATAATATGCGCTGTGCAGGTATCCGGGTCTGGTATCTACGGACATTTTATCTTCATCAAGGGTTTCGGCGGTATTCGGGAAAAACCTGTATACGGCTTTGCTGGTCACATTGCCATTCTTTTGTTCCTGGTCAGCCTTAAACACATCCTCATAGTCCTTCTGTGATATCCAGGCATTGCAATACAAAGCTTCTGCATATCCTTCATTCTTTCTGATAAAAAGTACATTACCGCCGGGAGCGCTCTCCGCAGTCAGTCCGTTCAGCTCTTTGAAAACAGAATCATCACCCTTTAAATAGTCGCCTTCCGCTCCTACATTTACTACTCTCGCATCACCATATCCTTTGACATATGATGATGCGCACTCTGCCCTGAGCGTATCTGCAATAGTATCCGCAACCATCTGTGCCCTTGAATGCTTCTGCACTTTCAGGAAAATGGTCACCGCGGGATGCATGACAGTTACCACAGCAGTAGCAAGTATTGCCGTAAGCGCCATGGAAACTACCAGCTCCACCAGGGTACTGCCCTTATCCCTATGCTTTTTTTTCTTAAAAAGATCAAGCATTTTTACTCACTCTTCGTTTGTAAATACCCAGTATACATAACCTTGCGCGGTGGTATACTGTGTTGCAACAAGGTTCTTTGACTGTATGGCCTCAGACTTTTTCCCGCCTGTTTCCACCCCGGTCGTTTCGCCGCCATGAAGCTTCTTTTGCATCAGAAGCATAGATTCATAAATCTCTGAACGTTTTTCCTTGGCATATTTATCTGCATTGCCTGTCGCAGTGATGGAAGTACCAAAAAGAGCAAGCACGATCAGAAGCAATATAAATGCCACCATGACTTCCACTATGGTCTCGCCTTTATTTCCAAGCTTTTTTTCGAAATATTTCTTCATAAGCTCCTGCCATCACTCCAGACATTTCTTATAGCCTTTGGCTGCACTGCCTTTATAGATCCCCTTCCATATATATGAAGCACTGCCCACTTTCGACGTGACCGTGAGCACATATCTGTCCGTGCCATCCTTTTTTACTTCGGCCGTAACATTAGATTTCGGAAGTCCGTCAAAATCTGACATATCCACCAGCTGATCACCATCAATAAGTTCCAGCCCTGCTGCCGCACCCGTATTCGCATCAGGATTGATGATCCGGCTCTCCAGACTGTTTCCGAGACTAACGGCCAGCTCATAAGCCTGATCCTGATTCAGCTGCTTGTTTGCGGATGACATTATCATCCCCGCTGCGATCCTGAGGGATACAGTAAGTGCAACTATTATTATAGTAAGCGCAGATACAAGTACCAGACTTGAACCGTTATTCGATTTCAGTATTTTTGATATCCGCATAAAATTTTATCCACTGCAAAAAGTGCCTCAACCCCTCCGGCACAAAACAACAACCGCATATCACATTACTTTTTTTGTTCATTATATCAGATTTTTCATCTAAATTATTATATATATCGGCAGAAAATTCCGGAAAAGTACCCCTAAATCACAAAATAACACCCTCCCCGGCAGGCAAGCGCACCTTCTATCTCCATTCCGGTCAGCTCCGACATCAGCATCTGGATATTTAAATCCGCAAAATCACCGCTATCTCGGATTTTCATGAGCAGTCCGTCCGCATCGCAGGGGTCCTGCATCAGCTCCCGGATCATTTTCTGCCGCAGATTATTTTCAGAACCGTAAGCAGAATGCTTTCTCGTGGGGGCCGGCGTATCATCGAACTTTGTTCCGGAATGTACTTCCTTTCGTCCGGATAAAAGCCTGCCGCTGCCCAGCCTTGCCTTCAGTTCTTCGATTATGTCCTCTGCGCAGCAGGCAACCCCCGCGCCGTCCTTTATAAGCCGGTTGCAGCCGGCACTTAACGGATCATCCACCCTTCCCGGAAGAGCATACACATCCCTCCCCTGCTCAAGCGCAAAGTTTACGGTTATTGATGTCCCGGATCTTGCCCTCGCCTCTATCACAAGGATTATATCGGAAAGTGCGGAAATGATCCTGTTCCTTCTCGGAAAATTAGCTGCCATAGCCGGCGTCCCCGGCACAAACTCACTGAGCACTCCGCCGTTTTTTATCAGTTCATGGTAAAGCCCGCCATTGCTCCTCGGATATATCACATCCGGCCCGGAGCCCAATACACCGTAGCTTTTTCCGCCCGAACGCAGGCACGCCCCCTGGGATATTCCATCCACGCCTGCTGCCATACCGCTTATGACCACAATCCCCGCCACGGCAAGTTCCCTGCCAAAATATTCGGCAGAGCGCCGGCCGTAGTCGCTGCAGCTTCTGGCACCGATTATCCCTACGCAGCCCGTTTCTTCCGGCGGAAGGCTTCCCCTGTACCACAGGGCGTACGGAGGCGCGGTGACCGTTCTCAGACGGGCCGGGTATTCTTCATCATCATAAGCCGCAAAACCTATCCCCAGCTTTTCCCAGTTCTCCGTCTTATCAAAGGGCAGCCCCCTTTTCTGCCCGGCGATTATCTCCGCTTTTTCTTTTTCCGTCAGATACGGGCAGGCCTCCAGCTTTTTTTCCGTAGCCTCAAAAACAGCCCTCGCTCCGCCCATCATCTCAGATAATATGACCGGCGTATCCGCTCTCAGTCCCTCGCTTAAAAGCGCAAGCCACATTTTGTATATCCGGTCTGTTTTAGAATTTTTCTCTGTTCCATGCATAATGCTCACCTCCAATATCTGTCCTCTATACTTCTGTAACAAAGCGCTTCCTGAAGATGTATGAGCTTCACTTCCCCGCTCTCCTCCACATCCGCTATGGTCCTGGCTACCCGCAATATCTTATGGTATGAGCGCAGGCTCAGGTGCAGCCTGTCATATGCTTTTTCCATAAAATGCTTTTCTTCCCGTCCAAGGGAAATGTATTTTTCAAGTTCTCCGGGTGAGATCCGGGAATTAAACGATATCCCGCCCTGCTTAAAACGATTCTCCTGTATCATCCTTGCCCGCATGACTCCCTCCCGCATGCCTTCACTTGTATACTGACGCCCGATAACCGCACCTCCGCTTACATCACCGATCTTAAGCCTGCTCATTTCCACACATATGTCAATGCGGTCAAGAAGAGGCCCCGAGAGTTTTGAAAGATACCTTCTGACCTGATCCTCCGTACACCTGCACAGTCTTGAATCCGGATAATTTCCGCAGGGGCATGGGTTAAGAGCCGCCAGCAGCATAAAGTCCGCCGGAAATTCGCAGGAACCCTGAGCCCGGTCTATCCTTATCTTCCTCTCCTCCATGGGCTGTCTTAGTATTTCAAGCCCCTGGGATGAAAAATGCACCACTTCATCCAGAAACAATACACCTTTATGAGCTCTGCTTATCAGCCCCGGAACCGGATTTCTTCCGCCGCCCGCAAGTGCCGCATAGGAAACGGTATGATGCGGCGCCACGAAGGGCCTCTTTGTGATAAGCGAATTTTTATCATCCAAAAGTCCCGCGGCACTGTATATTTTTGACACTTCCAGCATTTCCTCCTTTCCCATCGGCGGAAGTATGCCCGGAAGACGCTTTGCTGCCATTGATTTTCCCGCTCCCGGCGGTCCTATCATTATCAGGTTGTGAAAGCCTGCAGCCGCTATTACCATCGCCCTCTTCAGTCCCTCCTGCCCCGAAATATCCGCGAAATCCTCATATGCGTCAAAGCCTGAACTCACAGGCATTTCTCCGCCTTTATAAACCACCGCCTGTTCACGCCCGCCGTTTCCGAATATCTCCAGCACTTCTCCGATGCTCTTCACACCTATCACGCTCACCCCGTCAACAACCGATGCTTCCCTGATATTTTCCGCAGGTAATATGCACCTTTCCGCTCCCAGCTCCCTGGCTCTCAGCATCATGGGAAGAACGCCCCTTACACTGCATACCCGGCCGTCCAGCGCCAGCTCCCCGGCCACAAAAGTTCCTTTCAGCATACTTTCCGGCAAAATCTCCATTGCGCATAGAAGGCCTATGGCAATAGGCAGGTCAAAGCCCGTCCCCTCTTTTAATTCATCCGCCGGCGCAAGGTTTACGGTAATCCTCTTTGGCGGTATGGATATGTTTTCGTTTTTTAATGCCACCCTCACCCGTTTAGCCGCCTCTTTTACCTCCGCCGACAGGCGTCCTACCATTTCAAACATCGGCAGACCACTGGAGACATCCGTCTCCACCCGTACAGGCCTGCAATCCACGCCAAAAATACCTCCCGACAACACTTCCGTTACCATGATCAGTCATTCCTCCTTTCCTGACCGAAGAATCCGCAGGCAAAAGCATTGAAACACCTTTCCCGCAATGTTAAAAAGGATAAACGCACAGTCCGACAGGACATATGCATGCGGATAAAACATCCGCTATGGCAGAATGCCAATACCAGAATATTAATGGAATAATGAACTGCTTTCAAGTCATTTCCGATAAATCACCTCTTAAAAAACTATAATTTGTATAAATTACACATTGAAACAACTCTTTTCTTGTGCTATTTTATAGCGGTGTTTTTGCAATCATTAGAAATTCCGGTTATTTGTTTATCCAGAAAAGAGGCATTATTAAATGAAAGAAAAAAGAGAAGACATCCGTAACGTTGCAATAATCGCCCACGTCGACCATGGCAAGACCACTCTTGTGGACGGCCTGCTCCGCCAGAGCGGCGTTTTCCGCGAAAACCAGGTAGTAGCCGAACGCGTCATGGATTCAAATGATATAGAAAGAGAGCGCGGCATAACCATCCTCTCCAAAAATACCGCCATACATTACAAGGACACCAAGATAAATATCATCGACACCCCGGGGCACGCTGATTTCGGCGGCGAGGTTGAGCGCGTACTGAAAATGGTAAACGGCGTAATCCTTGTAGTGGACGCTTTTGAGGGACCCATGCCCCAGACACGTTTCGTAGTCGGAAAGGCAATGGAACTCCACCTTCCCATCATAGTATGTGTCAATAAGATCGACCGTCCCGAAGCAAGACCCAGGGAAGTGATCGATGAGGTTCTCGAACTTTTCCTTGAACTCGACGCTGACGATTCGCAGCTCGACTGCCCCTTCGTATTTGCATCCGCAAAGGCAGGCACAGCTTCAATGGACCCGGAAGAGCCCGGCACCGATATGGAGCCCCTCTTCAAAACCATTGTTGACTATATCCCCGCCCCCGAGGGCGACCCGGAAGCCGGCACACAGATACTCATTTCCACCATTGACTACAATGAATATGTAGGACGCATAGGCGTAGGCAAGGTTGACAACGGAAGCATCAGGGTCAACCAGGAAGCAGTGATTGTAAACCATCACGATCCCGACAAAACAAGAAAAGTAAAGATAAGCAAGCTTTACGAATTCGAAGGGCTGGACAAGATAGAAGTCACGGAAGCGGGCATCGGCTCCATCGTAGCGATATCCGGTATCTCGGATATACATATCGGCGATACCATATGCTCTCCGGACCATGTGGAAGCCATCCCCTTCCAGAAGATATCGGAGCCCACGATCGCCATGACTTTCTGTGTAAATGATTCCCCCTTTGCCGGACAGGAGGGAAAATTCGTTACCAGCAGACATATTAGGGAAAGGCTTTTCAGGGAACTTAATACAGACGTATCTCTCCGCGTGGAAGAGACAGACTCTACCGATGCATTCAAAGTATCCGGCAGGGGCGAACTCCACTTATCCGTTCTTATAGAAAATATGCGCCGTGAGGGATATGAATTTGCCGTATCAAAGGCAGAGGTAATTTATCATACCGATGAAAACGGCAAAAAACTTGAGCCCATGGAGAGGGCATACATTGATATCCCCGAGGAATTTTCCGGCTCTGTCATCGAGAAATTAAGCCAGCGCAAAGGCGAGCTTCAGAACATGGGCACCATCAACGGCGGATATACAAGGCTGGAGTTCATAATCCCCTCCCGCGGACTTATCGGATACAGGGGCGAGTTCATGACTGACACCAAAGGAAACGGCATAATCAATACGATATTCGAAGGATACGCTCCTTTCAAGGGTGATATCGCATACAGGGCACAGGGTTCGCTCATAGCATTTGAAACAGGCGAAGCAGTTACCTACGGACTTTTCAATGCGCAGGGCCGCGGACAGCTTTTCATCGGACCGGGCGAACGCGTTTATTCCGGCATGATAATCGGTGAAAATCCCAAATCCGAAGATATCGAAGTAAATGTCTGCAAAAAAAAGCAGCTTACAAATACCCGTTCTTCCGGTGCCGATGACGCTCTTAAATTAGTTCCGCCAAAGATCCTTTCACTGGAACAGTCCCTTGAGTTTATCGGAACAGATGAACTGCTGGAAGTAACCCCCGAACACCTCCGTATCAGAAAGAAGATACTGGATCCCCTTAAGAGAAAGCGCGCAGCTATCTCCGCAGCAGCCAAGGAATGACAGAAATCAAAGGGGCTGTCGCTTTAGTTGAGTAATTCAACAGAGCACAGCCCCTTTTTCTATATTCTTTTTATAAGTTTTTTTATTATTTTTAACTT
>OCVV012882996.1_pt1 | contig 44881 bp, 30 predicted proteins | sample 1539721 | NCBI WGS metagenome assembly OCVV01 (sample SAMN02144230, study PRJEB22623) | gut metagenome | biome: sheep rumen | host: Ovis aries | place: New Zealand | reverse complement strand
TCGTTCGTAAACGCGAAGTAGATCACCATCAACAGCGGGACGATGGTGAATACCAGCATCCAGCCGAGATACGGGATAGCGGGGCGTTTTGACTTCATCGGCTTACACCTCGCTGATTTCGGCAAAGCCGAAATCGAAACAGAGCGGAACATAGGTGGCGACCTGTTCGTCGATATCGCTCTGCATGATCCACTTGCGCTCGTCGGACTCGAGGATGATCTCGTTGTGCTCACCCTTCCAGATGACCGACTCGATATACACCTCGTCAAGATGACCTACGCCGTCGCCGGCGATCGACAGCGCCTCGGGCGGCAGGACGATCTTGATCTTCTTGCCCTCCTCAAAGTAGGTGTCGGGGATGGTGACCTCAACGCCCTCGAGGAGGATGGTGGTAGTGTTATTTTCTTTATCAGAATAATGAACATCGGTAATGATGTCATTGGTGGGATTTTGGAACATTTTCTCCATGATATGGATGTTGTACGGATCGACGCGCATGCCGATGGTCTCGCCCACCTTCTGGGCGACGGTAGAGTGGATCAGCCACAGGCAGTTATTGCACCTGACGCTGATTTCGAAGTGCACGCCCTTGAAGATGACGCCCTCGACAACGCCGTTGAGCTTTGCCTGATCGGGCGCGACCACCTCAACGTCCTCGGGACGGATGACGACGTCCACGGGCTGATTTTTTGCAAAGCCCTTGTCCACGCAGTCGAGCTCAACGCCGAGCAGGCGCACCTTGCAGTCCTCGAGCATGACGCCGTTGATGATGTTCGCCTCGCCGATGAAGTCGGCGACAAAGGCGTTGGCGGGTTCATTATAGATATCCTCAGGCGTGCCGACCTGTGCGATCACGCCGTTGTTCATGACACAGACACGGTCGCTCATGGTCAGAGCTTCTTCCTGATCATGGGTGACGTAAACAAATGTCTTTTGGGTTTTTTGCTGAAGCTGTTTTAGCTCGATCTGCATATCCTTTCTCAGTTTCAAGTCGAGTGCGCCGAGCGGCTCATCCAACAATACGACCTTGGGGTCGCACACCAATGCGCGCGCGATCGCGACGCGCTGCTGCTGACCGCCCGAGAGCGATCGGACAGGGCGCTTTTCATAGCCCTTAAGGTCGACCACGGCGAGCATATGCTTGACCGTTTTCTCGATCTCCGCCTTCGGCAGCTTCTTGAGCTTTAAGCCGAACGCGACGTTATCAAACACGTTCAGATGCGGGAACAGCGCGTATTTCTGGAATACGGTGTTGACGCTGCGCTTGTGGGGCGGCACGTCGTTGACCTTTTCGCCCTCAAAATACACCTCACCGCTCTGGGGCGTTTCAAAGCCCGCGATGATGCGCAGGGTGGTCGTCTTACCGCAGCCCGAGGGTCCGAGCAGGGTAATGAACTCCTTGTCATAGATGTCGAGGCTGATATGATTCAATATCACCTCATTCGAGTACTTGAAATTGATATCCTTCAAGGATACGACAGAATTTTGCTTCAACTATCTAACCTCCTTGGTTTAGACCGCCGCGGCGGTTTTTCCGATTATCTCTGCCAAAGCACATCATCGCGAAGCCCAAAGCCGTAAGGCTCAGGATGCGGCGATCTCCGTGTAACAGACGCTGTTTGACGCAAAGGAAAGGACGCCGCGCGACTGTGTGAGATTGCCACGGTCGCAAGCTTCCTCGCAATGACGCCCGATAAAACCGATCTCGTCAGCTTTACCGCTTTTACGCTTTACTGCTGTATAACAGTATAAGCATACAGTTTATCATTATATATGCAGGGTCACATTTTGTCAACAAATCTACGTGAAAAATTGACTAAAATAATCGACTATTTTTCTATGATAGTTAGAATCATGTTATATTGACTTTTCATAGGAATCAGCTATAATAAAGATGACTATGTAAGTTCATAAACTGGCATATTCTGCCATCATTCATACCGGTTTTGATTGAAACCCGGTATCAAGGGTCTTTTACATAGACAAAGGAGAATGATAATGTTCCAGATCTTTAAAGAGCATCAGGGCTTCGGCAAGCAGATCATGCTGCTCGCCAAAAATGAGCTCATCAAGAAATACAAGGGTGCGGTCATCGGACCCCTCTGGTCGGTCGTCAAGCCGCTGTTCACCCTGTTTGTATACTGGTTTGCGTTTGAGGTCGGTCTCAAGAGCGCCGGTAACGTCAAAGTCATCTTCCCGGAGCTGGGCAAGGCGGGCGGCACTTTTGAATACAGCCGTTTCCTTTTTATGCTGATCGGCTTCATCCCCTGGTTCTTCATCAATGAGAGCATTGTTCAGGGCGCAAAGTCCATCCGTGAGAACCGCCAGTTCGTCAACAAGGTCAGCTTCCCTGTATCCACCATCATGACCTACACCTCGGTCGCGCGACTGTATGTGCACATCTTCCTGCTCGGATTGATGTACCTGTATGTCACCTTTGTCGGCGGCACCTATAAGCTCCCCGGCATGGAAAAAGCGGTCGAGAGCGGTATTGCCCCGAGTATCTACAATTTGCAGATCTTCTTCTACATGCCGCTGATGTTCATCTTCTTCCTCGTGTTAGCTTGGTCAACGGCGCCGATGTCGGCATTCTCCCGCGACTTTGAGAATATGATCGTATCCGTCATGTCGGGTATCTTCTGGCTGTCGGGTATCATCTACGACTCCTACCTGCTCGTCGGCAAGGATCTGCCCGCAACATGGATCCGTCACGCGATGCTGCTCAACCCGATCAACTTCTTCGCCAACGGCTACCGCAATTGCTTCCTCTATCACCGCTGGTTCTGGGATTATAAAACCGAGCTGTTTGTCTTTCTTGCCGAGCTGCTGGTTGTCTTTGCGCTGGGCGTCTTCAACTACAACCGCCTGCGCAAGAGACTGCCCGACGTACTGTAAGGAGGGATAAGGATGTCAGAAGCGATTATCTCTTTTAAGAACGTATCCAAGGAATATACCTTATATAAAAACGATCAGGAGCGTTTTCGCGCCCTGTTCTTCAAGCCTCGCAACGCCAAGATCAACAAAGCGCTCAAGAACGTCACCTTCGACGTCAAGCGCGGCGAGAGTATCGGTATCATCGGCGATAACGGCGCGGGTAAATCCACCATCCTCAAGATGATCACCGGCGTTGCCTTCCCCAGCGAGGGCGAGGTCGAGGTCAAGGGTAAGGTCGCGGCGCTGCTCGAGCTGACCGCGGGCTTCTCCACCGAGATGACCGGCCGCGAGAACATTTACCTCAAAGGCTACATCCTCGGCTTGAAGGACGCCTACATCCGCGAGATCGAGGAGAGAATCATCGATTTCGCACAGCTGGGCGACTATATCGATCAGCCTGTCCGCACCTACTCCAGCGGTATGAAAATGCGCCTGGGCTTTGCGATCAACGTCAATATTGACCCCGACATCCTCGTTGTCGACGAGGCGCTGTCCGTCGGTGACGCGAGCTTCAAGCGCAAGTGTAAGGACAAGATTAACGATATCATCGAGAGCGGCACCACCGTGCTGTACGTCAGCCATAACCCCGAGTCGGTCACCGAGATCTGTGACCGCGCGCTGTATCTGAAAAAGGGCGAGCTGATGTATGACGGCGACGTGAAAGAAGCCTACGCCATGTACTCCAAGGTGAAGGAAGAAGAAAAGAAGAAGAAAGCCGCCGCCAAGAAAAAGAAGGAAGCCGAGAAGAAGGCTGCCGAATCAAAAGAAGCCGAGAAAAAGGCGGAAGCAAAGTAATAAACGCATTACAGGGGACGGCATCACCGTCCCCTATATATCATCTGTATTTGAGGCTATGAGGCTATTATGATCGACAGTGTCATCAAAAACGAGATAACCATGAGCGCCGAGTATATCCGGCGCAAGGAGCTTAATCAGGACGGCGTATGCATCGTCGGCTCGCACCCCGTCGCGCGTTATCTCAGCAAAACAACCGAATCCCTGGGCGGGATCATCCCGCTGTTTTCCTCTGCTACGGACGTACAGGGGAATTTTTCGCATTTATGGTATGTCCTCGAAGCGGAGAATTACAGTGCGAAAGAGCTTGATACCGCGATCGAATGGAGCGAACAAAAGCAAGCAGCGTTTCTTTGCATAATTCTTTTACCGAATATTAAACACAATCATACCATCCAAAAATATGCCGAGATGGAGCTGTTCACCGCGATGGGCGACCTGCTCACTCCGCTGAGAAAACAGCTCAGCGGTCATCAAAATGTTCGCGCAATTTTCCTTGACAGAATTTTCGGCGGGGAATTCGACTGCTTTGATCTCGCCGCGATCTCCCGCGAGGTGCAGGAAAACAACGTCATCCATCTCACGCAGGCGATGGCGAACCGCTACGCCTCCGCGCTCTATATCTGCGACGCGATCGACGCGGTGTTCACCGTGAGCAAGTACGGCAAGGCGGGCAACGTCTACAATGCCTCGTCCTTCTACCTCAGCGAGTATCAGCTGATGAGCGAGATCTACTTGATGCTCGCGCGTCACGGCGTGCGGCTGACCGTCTCGGGCGAGCCGACTGAGCCTGAATACGGCGCTCTGTCCAACGGCAAGCTCCGTTCACTGGGCTATGAGAACGTCTGCGACTTCTCGGACGCTTTGCGCTACACCCTGCTGCATCATCTGGAGCGCTTCAGCATCCAGACCGACCGCATCCACGACGGCTACAGCGGCAAGCTGAACACCCTGCGGGTCATCGAAAAAGATATGCTGCGCGAGATCGACCGCATCTGCCGCAAGCATGATATCAAATACTTTATCAGCTACGGCACCATGCTCGGCGCGGTACGCCACGGCGGATTTATCCCGTGGGATGATGATGTGGACGTCGCTATGCTGCGCAGTGAGTTTGAAAGGTTCCGTCAAATTGCTCCAAAAGAATTAAACGAGTATTTCAGCTATGAAAGTCACACGAACAACAACGGCTACCACTACTTTTTTGACAGGATCACGGCGAAGGATACCTACTTCGCCTCCAAATATTCCGACGATTATGAAATGCACAAGGGTATCTCGATCGACATTTTTGTTTTGGACAATGTTCCTGCCGACCCGAAGGCGGCCTATCGCTTCTGGAAGGGCTTGATGCGCCGCCGCATGATCATGAACGTGCGCTGGAAGAATACCGCGAGAAAGGGCAAGGCGTATCTGCTCAGTAAGCTCCTGCTGCCCTTCCTGCGGCTGAGGAGCATGGACAGCTACTCGCGCTCCTATGAAAAGGCAGTACGCAAATATGAACACAAGGACACGGGTTGGGTGATGCCCGCTTCATCCGACCACAAATACCGCGGCACCTTCCCCGTCGAGACCTTCAATGAGGTCATCCCCTATCGCTTTGACGACGTCGATACCTTTATCCCCGTCGGTTACAAGGACTTCCTCAAGGCATGGTACACGGACAATTACATGGATATGCTGCCGCTGAGTCAGCAAAATCCCTTCCACGATTATTATCGGCTGGATCTCGGCACGCATATACAGGATGACGCCGAGCCGCAGTTCGATTATATGGGAGAGCTGCTGTAGGGACGGTCATTGACCGTCCACGGACGAGCAATGCTCATCCCTACGATACAAAGGAGGATACATTATGATATTCGCAGTTATCTTGGCGGGCGGTACAGGCTCGCGCATGGGCTCCACCGATATGCCCAAGCAGTTCTTGGAGATCAAGGGCAAGCCCATCCTCAATCATACCATCGAAAAATTCCTGCCTAATCCGCAATTTGAGAAGATCATCGTCCTCTCGCCCAAGGCGTGGATCGGTCATACCAAGGAGCTTGTCCGCAAGCACACCGGCACAAATGATAAAATCGCGGTCATAGAGGGCGGCGCTACCCGCAACGAGACTATCATGAACGCGATCAACTATATCGACGAGGAATACGGGCTTGACGACGACACCGTGATCGTCACCCACGACAGCGTGCGCCCGTTCGTCACACATCGAATCATCAATGAGAATATAAATACAGCTCTCAGCTGCGGCGCGTGCGATACCGTTATCCCCGCTACCGATACCATCGTAGAGGGCGACGGCGAGGCGATCACCTCGATCCCCGACCGCCGCAGGATGTATCAGGGTCAGACGCCCCAGAGCTTTAAGGCAAAGCTCTTGCGCGACACCTACAACAGCCTGACCGATGACGAGAAAGAGATCCTCACCGACGCGGCGAAGATCCTCGTGATGAAGGGCATCAAGGTCAAGCTGGTACAGGGCGAGACCTTCAACATCAAGATCACCTACCCCTATGATTTGAAGATCGCAAGATCCCTTTTAGATGAGGAAACGGCATGATCAATACAGTCTACCGCCTGTGCGCGCCGCGCAGGTTTGAAATCGCATTCAGCGACCTTGACGTCACGCAGGGCGTGATCGTGCGCCCGACCCACCTGTCCATCTGTAACGCCGACCAGCGCTACTATCAGGGCACGCGCGACATCAAGGTGCTCAAGGAAAAGCTCCCGATGGCGCTGATCCACGAGGGGATCGGTCAGGTCGTCTACGACAGCACAAACAGCTTTCAGCCCGGCGACCGCGTCGTCATGGTGCCCAACATCCCCTGTGAAGAGGATGACTATATCGCCGAAAACTACCTAAGATCGAGCAAGTTCTGCGGCAGCTCCTCGGACGGCTTCATGCAGGAATTCTATCAGCTCAGCCCCGACCGCTTAGTCAAGCTCCCCGAGAACGTCGATTTGGACGTCGCCGCGTTCACCGAGCTGGTGAGCGTCAGCGTGCACGCGATCACGCGCTTCAAATCGATTGCGCATCAACGCCGCGAGGTCATCGGCGTGTGGGGTGACGGCAACCTCGCCTATATCACCTCTCTCCTGCTCAAGAAGATGCTCCCGAGCACCGAGATCCATGTGTTCGGTATCAACCGCGAGAAGCTCTCGGACTTCTCCTTTGCCGACGGGACGCACCTGACTACCGAGATTCCCGAGGGGTTCGCGCTCGACCACGCCTTTGAGTGCGTCGGCGGCAACGGCTCCCCTATCGCGATCGAGCAGATCATCGGCGTGATCCGACCCGAGGGCACGATCTCGATCCTCGGCGTAAGCGAATACCCCGTGCCGATCAACACGCGCATGATCCTCGAGAAGGGTCTGCGGCTCTTCGGCACCAGCCGATCGGGCAGGATCGACTTTCAGCGCACGGTCGAGCTGTATCGCGAATATCCCGAGATTCCGATCCACCTGAGCCGCCTGGTCGGCAATGTCGTGGAGATCAACCGATACGCCGACATCAAAGAGGCGTTCGAGGTCGATATCAAAAAGGCATTCGGCAAAACGATCATGCATTGGAATATATAAAGATAGGGAGGAGCAAGCCCCTCCCCTACACTTATAACAAAAGCTCACTATGAACACAGTTCACAGTGAGCTTTCTTTTATTTTTCGATTATTAATACATGCCGCCCATGTCGGGTGCTGCGGGAGCGGCGGGAGCCGGCTCCTTGATGTCCGCGACAAGGCTCTCGGTGGTCAGTACCATCGAAGCGACGGAAGCCGCGTTCTGCAGAGCGGAGCGGGTGACCTTGGTCGGGTCAACGATACCGGCGGAGATCATGTCGGTGTACTCCTCCTCCAGCGCGTTGAAGCCATAGCCGACCTTATTCTCACGGCGGATGTTCTCGACGATGACAGAGCCCTCCAGACCTGCGTTCTTCGCGATCTGCTTGATCGGCGCCTCGAGCGCTTTGAGCACGATCTGCACACCGGTCTTGGTGTCGCCTGTGGTGGTATCGAGCAGCTTTGCGACAGCGGGGATCGCGTTGATCAGTGCGACGCCGCCGCCTGCGACGATGCCTTCCTCAACAGCCGCCTTGGTAGCGGAGAGCGCGTCCTCGATGCGCATCTTCTTCTCCTTCATCTCGATCTCGGTGGAAGCGCCGACTTTGATGACAGCTACGCCGCCGGCGAGCTTCGCCAGGCGCTCCTGCAGCTTCTCACGATCGAAGTCGGAGGTGGTATTATCGATCTGCTGACGGATCTGGCTGACGCGGTTCTTGATCTCGTTCTGGTCGCCCTGACCGTCAACGATGATGGTGTCTTCCTTGGTGATCTTGACCTGACGCGCGCGGCCGAGCTGGTCGATGGTAGCGTCCTTGAGCTCCAGACCGATGTCGGAGGTGATGACGGTACCGCCGGTCAGGATCGCGATATCCTGCAGCATTTCCTTACGTCTGTCGCCAAAGCCCGGAGCCTTGACTGCAACGCAGGTGAAGGTGCCGCGCAGCTTGTTGAGCACCAGCGTAGTGAGTGCCTCGCCCTCAACATCCTCGGCGATGATGACGAGCTTTTTGCCGGACTGCACGATCTGCTCGAGCAGGGGCAGGATCTCCTGTGTATTCGAGATCTTCTTATCGGTGATCAGGATGAGCGCGTCGTCGATCTCAGCGACCATCTTGTCGGTATCGGTAACCATGTAGGGAGCGATATAGCCGCGGTCGAACATCATACCCTCGACGACCTCAGAGTAGGTCTCGGCGGTCTTGCTCTCTTCGACCGTGATAACGCCGTCGGTAGAGACCTTCTCCATCGCCTCGGCGATCAGCTTGCCGATGTATTCGTCAGCGGAGGAAATGGTCGCGACGCGCGCGATATCGTCGGTGCCGGAGATCGCCTTGGAATTCTCGGTGATCGCCTTGACAGCCTCGTCGACCGCCATGCTGATGCCCTTTTTGAGCACCATGGGGTTCGCGCCCGCGGCAACATTCTTCATACCCTCGTTGACAAGCGCCTGAGCGAGCAGGGTCGCGGTGGTGGTACCGTCGCCCGCTACGTCGTTGGTCTTGACGGAAACTTCCTTGACGAGCTGTGCGCCCATATTCTCAAACGCATCCTCGAGCTCGATCTCCTTGGCGATGGTAACGCCGTCGTTGGTGATGAGCGGAGCGCCGAATTTCTTGTCCAATACAACGTTGCGGCCCTTGGGACCTAATGTGATCTTGACGGTATCGGCGAGCTGGTCGATACCGGACTGGAGCACCTTGCGGGCGTCCTCACCGTATACAATCTGTTTAGCCATAATTCATTTACCTCCCAATTATTCTACAATAGCGAGAATATCGCTCTGGCGAACGATGGTGTAATCCTCGCCGTCGACCTTGACGTCGGTGCCCGCATACTTGGACGCGATCACCTTGTCGCCCACCTTGACGGTCATCTTGACCTCGTTGCCGTCGACAACACCGCCGGGGCCTACCGCGACAACATTCGCGTACTGGGGCTTTTCCTGAGCGGCAGTGGACAGAACGATGCCGGAAGCAGTGGTCTCCTCCGCCTCGTCGAGCTTGAGAACTACCTTATCGAGTAAGGGTTTGATGGTCATATCTATTCCTCCTTCAATAAATACAAAAGATATTGCGAGGGCTTGAACATTGTCAGCCCTGTGGCAATCGCAGCCGAATATCGGCTGTTAGCACTCTTTATCCCCGAGTGCTAAATCTATTGTAAACCATTATATGGAAAAAATCAAGGGGGTTTTTGCGATTTCATAAAAAGTTAATAATTATAATGAAAAGGCGTTGCCATGACAGGCCGCGCAAACGGCATGAGAAGGCTTTCTCATTGAAAAGCAAGATTCCTCCCGTTTGATGCCAATGAAAAACACCGCCTGTATCAACAGACGGTGTAGTGATGATTCTTATTCTGCTGTTGTTTCGGCGGGCGCCTCCGCCTTTGACGCGGAAGCCGGTTTTGTCTCAGCGGGCGGCTCGGTGGGCTTTGTCCACATTTCGACCTCGCCCAGCGCGGTCGCGGGGATCTCGAGCGCGAGTTGATCGCGCACTTCGGCGTTCACCATATTGGTGCAGTCGTGCTTATACGCAACAGGCGTGGTGGATACCTTCGCGTGCTCAAACAAGATGTCGTGTACCATATCGGCGGCTTTTCTGCCGATGGACGCATAGTTGATTACGCTGGTCGCCAGCGCGCCCTGCGCAAGAATTGATTCATCGCCGCAGAATATAGGGATCTTGTTCTCGTGCGAGAAGGTGATGATCGTATCAATGTTCGCGTACAGGAACTTATCAACGGGAACATAGATAGTCTCGGTTTTGGCCTCCTTGATCTTATCAAGGGCTTTCTCGAGCGAATCCTTGTCGTCGATCGTATACTGCGTGCAGGTCAGGCCGATTCTCTCCGCTTCACGCGCGGCGACAATGCCCTGTTCGACCGCGTCGGGATCGGTACCGCTGTACAATGCCGCTACGGTCTTTGCCTTGGGCATCAGCGTTTTGATCAGGTCAATCTGCTCAAAGCAGGGGGTGTAGCTCGACACGCCGGTGACGTTGCCGCCGGGCGCCTCATTACTCTCCACCAAACCGATGACGTCGGGGCTGTTGACCGCCGCGAATACGACGGGCTTATCCTTGGTCAGCTCAGCCGCGGTCTCGGACGCGAAACGTCCGATGGTATACAGCAGATCGCAGCCGCCGTCGAGCAGCTCTTGGATCTTGGTGCGGCACAGCTCCTCGTTATCCTCCACGACATAGGTGACCTCTATGTTACCGAGCAGATTGCGCTCATCCAGCTCGAGCATAAAGCCGCTGTAGCAGTCCTTGCTGGCGCTGCCCAGACCCGTCTGGACGATACCGACCTTGTAATGCTCGCTGTAGATCGTCTCGGCAACCTGCGCGCCCGATACAGCGGAGTCGTTTGTCGCTTCAATATTATCATTTTCATTCTTGCTCTTGACAGCCATTCTGACAGCAAGGAATGCGACGCCCGCGATCACAACAACCAACAAGATACTCAGTAAAACAATAGGAATCCGTTTCTTCATGGTAGCCTCCTGATACGAATCCTCAGGCAATCGACGCACCTGCGCCCTTTGCCTAAAAAAGACTGTATGACGGATCATTCCGCCGAAGTGAAACTGCTTTCTATTATCTGCTAATTATACCTTATTATCGGATAAAAGTCAAATTGAGGGGATTATAATTCTAAATAAGAATTATTTGTAATACTGATACACCTGACACTTCAAGGTGCCGTTATAGAGCTTGCGGCGCTTGTCGGCTGCTCTGCCGAAGATGCGCTCAAAATGCTCATCGGGAGATATGACGGTATAGGAATGGAACGGCTTTTGTGTGAACTTCTCCCCCATCACCCGATACAGCTCGCGTGCCTGCTCGATATCGAGCAAGCGCTCGCCGTAGGGCGGGTTGGTGATCACGCTCACGCGCTCAAGGCTGTCGGTGTAATCACGGAAATCACGTTTCTCAAAGCGGATCCTTTCACTGACACGTGCAAGCTGAGCGTTATGGCGCGCCAGCTCCAGAGAAGCGTCGTCGATATCATAGCCGTAGCCCATGAACGCCGCGTCACCGCGCTCTTCGTCACGGGCACGCTGCCGCTCTCTCTCGATGACAGTAGGGTCGATCTGCGACCAATCTTCAAAGGCGAAGGAACGATCGATGCCCGGCATGATATTCAGTGCCTTGCGGGCGGCTTCGATCACGATCGTACCGCTGCCGCAGAACGGATCGACCACGGTGTGATCCTTGCGCACGCGGGCGAGCTCGACCATCGCGGCGGCGAGGGTCTCCTTCATCGGTGCGTCATTGGACAGGGCACGATAGCCGCGCTTGTTCAGCGCCGCGCCCGTGGTGTCCAGATAAACGCTGACGCGATCCTTGAAGATGCGGAACTGGATCTGATGCACGCCGCCGTCCTCCTCGAACCACGAGGTATGGTAGCGCTCCCTGAGCTTTTCGACGACCGCCTTTTTGATGATCTTCTGGCAGGCGGGGATGGAGTTGAGCTGCGAGCTCAGGCTGCTTCCCTTGACGGGGAACGCGTCATGCTCGCCGATATAGGCGCTCCAATCTGCGGCTTTGACGCCCTCAAAGAGGGTATCAAAATCCCGCGCATCAAACTCCGCCATCAGGATGAACACCCTTGCGCACAGGCTCGAACAGAGATTGGCGCGCACCAGAATGCTCTCATCGCCCGAGAACAGCACCTTGCCGTTCTCGGCACGGACGTCGGGTATTCCTTTGAATTTCAGATCGTTGGCGGCAAGCCCCTCCAGCCCCAGCAGGCAGGGCGCGACAAACTGCATAGGATCACCTCCTGTTATCAAATCCATTATAACACAGAAAATGCTGTTCGGCAACGGAGAATCCTGTAGGGTACGGCATTTATGACATACCGCTTAATATAAATGTCAATCTTCTATCTATGGCATCAATAAAAGAAATGCTCGTCCTACGAAAGATTGATTTGCTCCGCGTTTTCAATTCATTTATCGGATAGGTCTCGGGAGGAGCAAGCCCCTCCCCTACGATTAACGTTGCAGTGAATTTGCAGGACACAATGAGGCAACAGTTGTACATAACGAAAGCGGACAGCAGAAACGCTGTCCGCTCGTTGAAGGGAAGAACAACGGTGCTTCTTCCCTATGCTTCAATCAATCAGGAATGCCCCGCTGTGAAAAATCACAGCACTGCAATGACGCGGATTATTCGCCGACGGTGGGAACCAACAGGCCGTACTTGCCGTCATCACGCAGATAGACGACGTTGACCTCGTTTGTCTCCGCATTGGTGAACACATAGAACTTGTGTCCGACCATGTTCATCTGCAGGATCGCCTCGTCCACCGAAATCGGCTTGACGGGGATCTCCTTTGTGCGGACGATGGTGTACTCCTCCTCTTCGACCTCGGGCTCCTGTTCGGGAGCGACAAGCTCCTCGAGCGAGCCTTGTCTGAGGCGTTTCTCCAGCTTCGACTTATTCTTTCTCAGCTGACGGCCGAGTACGTCGACACACTTATCTACAGCGTCATTCATCTCAGGCATTGTCTTCTCAGCTCTGTAAACCATCGACCTGTCACGGATCGTGATCTCAACGGTCTGAGAGTTCTTGTCGACGGTGACGACTACAAACGCCTGAGCCTCATCGGAGAAGATCTTGTCGAATTTTGCGAGCTTCTTCTCGACTCTCTGTTTGAAGTTGTCCCTAAGATTACACTTGCGTTCGGTGTAGGTAATCTTCATAATAATGCCTCCCAGCAATAATTTATTTACGACCGCCGCCGTTCCCGCGTCGGGAATAGCCGCGGCTCTCGCCACGTTTCAGGTCGGACATCTTATCCTCGGAGGTGCGCTTGAACTTGCTCATCATGTCCTCAAAGGATCCGCCCGACGAGGAGCTCTGCCACTCAAAGTCGCCCGGAGAGGTGACCGGAGGTGCCGGCTCATATTTTTTCCTCGGTTTTTGGGGTTCACGCGTACGCGGCTTGCGGTTAGCCGCGGGCTTTTTGTTCGCGTCTGTTTTTTCAAGCTGTTTCATCGACAGCGCGATCTTTCCGTCATCGGCGACAGAGATCACCTTGACCGTCACAGCCTGTCCGATCTTGAGGACGGATTTGATGTCCTCGATATAGGAGCGGGATATCTCAGAGATATGGATCATCCCGCGGGAACCATCCTCGGTCTCCACAAACGCGCCGAAGTTGGTGATGCCTGTTATCTTACCGTTTACGATTTCGCCTACACTCAATGCCATTCAGATGTTTTCCCCTCAAATTATTTGCTGTTGCCAAGCCCCTCAGACCCGACAACGATATTGTAAAGTTCAGTCGCCGGCTACGTTGACGAACACCCGCTCGCCCTCTTTGATATAGTCCAGATCGTCACGCGCGATCTGTTCCGCCAGTGAGGAAAAGTCGGAGTCGGAACCGGTGGAATTATACAGCTTTTGGATATCCTCGTTTTTGATCTCCTGTACCGTGATCTGCTCCTTTAATTCATTCAGCTCCGCTCTGCGTTCGCGGATCTGGGATTGGATGCCGATGATGGATACCATGGAATAAATCAAAAACGCTACCGCAACCAAGGCGATCACGACGATCACAGGGCGGGAGAGCAATCTTCTACCCTCGCTCTGCGGCTTTTCTTCGCTGTCGCGTTTTCGCTTTGACGCGGTATGCGGTTTTTTGGTTTCTTTTTTGCTCATGATGTTTATCCTTGTGAATGCGCCGATTTTGTCGTTTGACCTTTTCGGCACGGTGTTTTTGTTTTCTCTTTACTACAAAACGATGCAACTTATCTATTATTACATCTACATTATACAACACAAAGGCCAGTGACTTCAATAGGTAATTGAAAAAAATTTGTAAAATTTTTCGTATTTTTTGTACAAAACTACGTATCTTCTTCGCAAAAAAAGCGTACACCTTACCCATAACGCTGCCCAATGTGATCCGATATGCCAAGAATCCGACCGCTTCACCGAACAGGATGAACACCCGTACATCTCCCTTGTTGAACGGCAAGGAGAACAGCGAGGTGATCACGCCGCACACCGCGAAGAACAGGATATCGGAAATCAGCACATGGATTTTTCCCGCGCGCAGTACCATGCGCACAGCACGGATCAGGTCATACAGCACACCGAGCGCTACGCCTAATACCAGCGACCAGAGGAAGTAGGCGGTCTGGGCAGAAAGCGATATCCCCATCAGCGGAACAATCGTGAGCGCAGTGAGCCCGTGGACGCGCCCAGGTATTGCAGCGAGGTGATCTGACCGTCGATCACCACGTCGCCGCTCTCTAAGCTCAGCTTGCTAATGTGCAATCCCGCGCCCTTGACGACTAAGGTCGCGTCGCTTAGTTTGACATTGATGGTCTGTTCATCAAAGCCCGACACATCCTCCACCCCGCTGAGCGTGAGCAGCTTGCGGTTATCCAGCGTCAGGATATGCGGCTTTTTCATCATAGCTTCAGGCATAAAGAATCCCCCATATAATCAACTCATTTGATTATATGAGGGGAGTTTTTCGATTATTCCATAGCCAAAACGCGCATCGTGCTCAACACGTTTTCCGCGTTCTTATTTCTTCCGTCTTAGTTCTTCATTCATAAAGGTGTATACATCGAGCTGACATCCTCTTTTCGGATGGTCTCGACGACCTTGTCCACGCGGAATTTGACGGAGCGGGATTCAAAATTCAGCTCCACCACGTCGCCGACCTTGACGTCATAGGACGCGCGCGCAACCTTGCCGTTGACGACCGCCTTGCCCGCGTCGCAGACCTCGTTCGCAACGGTGCGGCGCTTGATGATGCGGGAAACCTTCAGGTATTTATCTAATCTCATCATGACCTCCAAGAATTTGTTGACCCTATTATACCCTCTTTATGCAGACTCGTCAACCGCAAAAAGCAGGGACAAGCCGAAGCCTGCCCCTGCATTAGGTTATCGGTTATTTCGTTTTATGATCAGTATCGATCAGGACCATGAACCGCCGCTGTTGCCGTTATCGCCGCCGGTCCACGATGTGATCGTGTAGGTCTTGCCGATTTGTAAGGTCAGATCGCCTGTCTGGTTCCAGGCGCTAGCCCAAACATCGGCAGCCTTCGCGGGATCCATGCGAACGAAAATGCCGTCAGTGTATCCTGCGGGAACCTCAAACTGATACTTGCCATTTACCGATGTGCCGGTTATCCACTGATCGCCGTCATCGTTCCAAACATACAGCTCAAAGCGTGCATTTGCCTGATCCCAAAGATTGGAACCGCCTGCGTTCAGATAGACATAATTCTTGGCCGCTTCTGTCGGAATCGGCGTTGTCGGCTGAGGAGCGGTGGTCGGCTCGGGGGTAGGATCGGTTTTGCCGATATCATAGAAAGCTACCTGATAGTTGCCTGTGCTGTCCTTATCGGTCAGGTAAACGCCGGTAGCGCCGGTGAAGGTGATATCAACAGTCTGCTGTGAACCATCATTGATGATGTAGTTGGTCATACCTGCGGGCATCTCAATTGTATAGCGCTTCTCGCCAAGCTCGTTGGTATCGAGGTAAGTCATCGGAACGCCCGGCCAATCGACAGGCTGATCCTCGTCAGACCAATAATAGATATTGACAGTACTGAAGCCCTTGTTATTACTGAAGATGATGGTTCTGTCGGTAACATCAGATGACTCAGTCGGAGCGGTGGTCGGATCGGGAGTCGGTGTGGAACCGCCGTCGATGTAGAGATAGCCGCCGAAGGTACTCCAATCACTCTGATAGGTGGATTTGAAGTAAACAGTGACGTCGCCTGCGTGAGCCGCGTCAACAACATATTCATTATCTACGCCCTCGGGGTACCATGTCGTGATCGCGCCGTTCTCGACCTTGACAGCCTTGACGCCGTCGGTAGCGGCGAGAGTGGTGCTGAGCATGTACTCGCCCGGGTTCGCGGCATTCTCACTGAACTGATACGCGGAATCCGCTTTCCAATCAGTCATGGTGCCGACCAGATAGTAGCCGTCAGCCAGAGTGACCGGCGGTGTAGTGGGAGCGGTTGTAGGCTTGGGTGCTTCTGTCGGAGCTGTTGTAGGCTTGGGAGCCTCGGTGGGCTCGGGAGCTTCTGTCCCATCCTCAGTCGGCTTTGTTGACTCAGGCCAATAGAAGGAAGAGTGGAGTCTGAAATTGGGGTTCAAGGTCTCCCACTCAAAGATAATCGAAGTCAGGTCATCATCAGCAATGCACAGCGTTCTCATATCGATGGTGATATAAGCCTCGCCGGGTGCAGTGACCTGATACTGTGCCTGAATCAGTCTTGCGTCATTATTATTGAAATCGAATCCTCTCGAGTAGGGCGTAGAAGCAGTAAAGAATACCGCGCCGCGAGTGGAATCATAATACGGCTTGATATTTTCCAGACTGGTTTCTTTTCCGCTCGCCATGGTCTGTGACTTGGTGATCGGGAACATGGCGTCCAGATCGATGATGCCCTCTTCATCGTACTCATCGACCAATTTGATCATAGAGTTCGGATAGAGCTGCGCGCCATCGATAGAGCCGATTTTACCGCTGTTGAGCTGAGAAGCGTTCAGCGTCGTGTAAACGGTGAAGGTATCACCTACGTTGAACTCCTTGGTCTCAGTCTCGCCGTCCATACCCTGGATATGGACGATTGCCTTCTCGCTCGCGGTGGTCGGAGCTACCGTGGGCACGGGCGCCTCGGTCGGTGCAACCGTGGGCTTGGGCGCCTCGGTCGGAGCAACTGTGGGCTTGGGAGCCTCGGTCGGAGCAACGGTGGGCTTGGGCGCCTCAGTCGGAGCCTCAGTGGGCTTGGATGCCTCGGTCGGAGCCTCGGTGGGCTTGGGCGCTTCGGTGGGTGCCTCGGTGGGCTTGGGTGCTTCTGTCTCACCCTCAGTCGGCTCTGTTGATTCAGACCAATCGAAGGAAGAGTGGAGTCTGAAATTGGGATTTAGGGTCTCCCACTCAAAGATCAGCGGAGTCAGATCATCATCGGAAATGCACAGCGTTCTCATATTGATGGTGATATAAGCCTCGCCGGGTGCAGTAACCTGATACTGTGCTTGAATCAGTCTTGCGCTATTATTATTAAAGACAAAGCCTCTTGCGTATGGCATAGACGCAACAAAGAAGACTGCGCCGCGGGTGGAATCATAATACGGCTTAATGTTCTCCAGACTGGTGTCTTTTCCGCTCGCCATCGTCTGTGACTTGGTGATCGGGAACATGGCGTCCAGATCGATGATGCTCTCATCATCATACTCATCGACCAATTTGATCATCGCGTTCGGATAGAGCTGCGCACCATCGATAGAGCCGATTCGTCCCTCGTTGACTTGAGAAGCATTCAGCGTCGTGTATACGGTGAATGTATCGCCTACGTTAAACTCCTTGGTCTCGGTCTCGCCGTCCAGACCCTGGACATGGACGATCGCCTTGTCGCTCGCGGTGGTCGGAGCTACCGTCGGCACGGGCGCCTCGGTCGGTGCAACCGTGGGCTGGGGAGCCTCGGTGGGCTTAGGAGCCTCGGTCGGAGCTACCGTGGGCTTGGGTGCTTCTGTCTCGTTCTCAGTCGGCTCTGTTGATTCAGACCAATCGAAGGAAGAGTGGAGTCTGAAATTGGGATTTAGGGTCTCCCACTCAAAGATAATCGGAGTCAGATCATCATCAGAAATGCACAGCGTTCTCATATCGATGGTGATATAAGCCTCGCCGGGGGCGGTGACCTGATACTGTGCTTGAATCAGTCTTGCGCTATTATTATTAAAGACAAAGCCTCTTTCGTAAGGCATAGATGCAAGAAAGAAGACTGCGCCGCGGGTGGAATCATAATACGGCTTAATGTTCTCCAGGCTGGTGTCTTTTCCGCTCGCCATCGTCTGTGACTTGGTGATCGGGAACATGGCGTCCAGATCGATGATGCCTTCTTCATCGTACTCATCGACCAATTTGATCATAGAGTTCGGATAGAGCTGCGCGCCGTCGATAGAGCCGATTTTACCGCTGTTGATCTGAGAAGCGTTCAGCGTCGTGTATACGGTGAAGGTATCGCCTACGTTGAACTCCTTGGTCTCGGTCTCGCCGTCCAGACCCTGGACATGGACGATCGCCTTCTCGCTCGCGGTGGTCGGAGCTACCGTCGGCACGGGCGCCTCGGTCGGTGCAACCGTGGGCTTGGGTGCCTCGGTCGGTGCTACCGTGGGCTTGGGTGCCTCGGTCGGAGCCTCGGTGGGCTTGGGAGCCTCAGTCGGAGCCTCGGTGGGCTTGGGAGCCTCAGTCGGAGCAACGGTGGGCTTGGGAGCCTCGGTCGGAGCCTCGGTGGGCTCTGCGGGAGTAGTCCAAGTGACGGTCATCTTAGCGCCGGTCTTGGTGCTGAAGTCAAAGCCGGTCAGGTCGAGCTGCATCTTGATAGTGGTGCCTGCGGTCAGACCGGTGATCTTGAGGTTGGTAGAACCATTGTAGATCGCGTCGGTGGTTACGCCGTTTGCGATCACACCGTTGTCGCCGAGACCGAAGTTGTGTGTCCAAGCGTCATTGATTGCGAACTTGAACTCGGGATCAGAGGTGTCATACTCGCCGAGCGTGTACTCAGCCTCGTAGATACCGTCGGCAACCTTGGTCATGTGGTTGGAAGCGGCCTTCTCGTTCCAGAACTCATTGTTCAGCCAGCCGCTGCCGTCAGTAATACCGTTACCGACTGCGGTGACGGAATCAACTACGAGATCGTCCTCATAAGAGATGATGTCGCCGTCTACCCATGTCTTGGTGCCGTCGCAATATACGGTGAAGGTGCCGGCGCCGGTCAGGTTGAAGGTAACGTTGTTGCCTGTCTCGTCGCCGATCCAGGCAGTGCCGTTCTTAACAGCCTTGAGCTGTACGTCCTTCATTGCGGCGTCTACGGTATACTGTCTGGTGTAGATACCGTCAGCGCCCTTGGTCATGGTGTTGTTAGCGTCGTTGGCATTCCAGGCGGTACCGAAGATACCGGTAGCGTTACCGGCTACAATGTAAACGTCCTCAGGAGCAGGCTCAGTGGGAGCCTCGGTGGGCTCGGGCGCCTCAGTCGGAGCCTGTGTGGGCTTGGGAGCCTCGGTGGGAGCTGTTGTAGGCTTCGGAGCCTCGGTGGGCTTGGGAGCTTCTGTCCCATCCTCAGTCGGCTTTGTTGACTCAGGCCAATAGAAGGAAGAGTGGAGTCTGAAATTGGGGTTCAGGGTCTCCCACTCAAAGATAACCGCAGTCAGGTCATCATCAGCAATGCACAGCGTTCTCATATCGATGGTGATATAAGCCTCGCCGGGGGCGGTGACCTGATACTGTGCCTGAATCAGTCTTGCGTCATTATTATTGAAATTGAATCCTCTCGAGTAGGGCGTAGAAGCAGTAAAGAATACCGCGCCGCGGGTGGAATCATAATACGGCTTGATACTTTCCAGACTGGTGTCTTTTCCGCTCCCCATGGTCTGTGACTTGGTGATCGGGAACATGGCGTCCAGATCGATGATGCCCTCTTCATCATACTCATCGACCAATTTGATCATAGCGTTCGGATAGAGCTGTGCGCCGTCGATAGAGCCGATTTTACCGCTGTTGATCTGTGAAGCGTTCAGCGTCGTATATACGGTGAAGGTATCGCCTACGTTGAACTCCTTGGTCTCCGTCTCGCCGTCCAGACCTTGGACATGGACGATTGCCTTGTCGCTCGGGGTGGTCGGAGCTACCGTCGGCACGGGCGCCTCAGTCGGCGCCTCGGTGGGCTTGGGAGCTTCGGTGGGAGCAACTGTGGGCTTGGGAGCCTCGGTCGGTGCTACCGTGGGCTTAGGTGCTTCGGTAGGAGCAACCGTGGGCTTGGGTGCTTCTGTCGGAGCAGCCGTGGGCTTGGGCGCTTCGGTAGGAGCAATTGTGGGAGCAGGCACGGGCTTATCAAAGGTAGCGTTGACAGTCAGCTCCGTGTCGGAAACCGCAGTGCCGTTATTGACCAGCAGCGTCAAATCTAAATCGGCAGCCGCCAGAAAAGACAGCGTGTTTCTGACTTCGCCGGTACCGCCGTGAGTGACGGTGTATCGTGTCACGATCGCCAGATCGTCGTCGGAATCGAAAACAAAACCGTTGTTGACGCCGGGTGTGGACGCATTATACTGAACCCAGCCGGCGTCTCTGAGGCGACCCATTGCCTTTTCACCGAATACCGGGAATACGGTATCGGTATCGGTGAAGAGCTGTTCGCCGTCGATCTCGCTCGATAAAGTCAGAACGGAATCGGTAAAGCGCTGATCGCCGCTTGCGGCAGCGATCTGGACGTCACTGCCGGCTTTCTTCACGTTCAGTGAAGTATAAACGACAAAGCTGTCGCCGACATTGAATTCCTTGGTCTCTAACTGCCCGTTCAGACCGTAGATCGTGATCGTCGCAGTCGTAGATTCATCGGTAGGAACCTGCGTCGGAGGTTCGGTCGGTTCGACATAGACCGGCTCGCCAATGCCTTTATCCTGCGCTTCGGGTTTATGAACAATATACTGTCTGAGAAGCAATAAATCGTTTCCGTCGATCTTCTCCTCAATACCGTATTCTTCATCCTTATAGCAGTCGGCTACTTTGAAATCGATCGAATTCTTGGACATTTTTGTATAATCAAGATATCCTTCAGTGTAATTATGGGTGATCGATTTTCTGAGCACAAGAACGTCATCACCGTTAATCCTGCCGTCGCGGTTAATGTCGCCCAAAAGCGCCGGCTCGCTCGGCGGATCTGTGTAAATCGTGTCGCCATCAGCTGCCGCGCCCTGTACGACGCCTACGGATATGACCGCAAACATCATGCAAAGCACCAGAAGCATACTGATAGCCTGCTTACATTTTCTCATGTTATCTCCTCCTAAATTGCTGCCTGTACGGCTGTAACAGGCTCATTCAATTTAGCAGAGCAACCACTTCGGGTATACTCACGCTATTGTAAATATTATATTACAATAACGTAATCTTTTCAATAAAACTCAGTCGCTTTTATCGGATCGCACGCATAGAAAAAAACGCCCCGTTTTTGGGCGTTTTGCACAATATATGGTAATGTTTTTGGATAATTCTAGCAAAGAAAAATGAGCCTCCGAAGCGGAGGCTCATCCTAATGATCTTATTCTTCTGTCGGAGCGGCAGGAACAGCGGGGATATAATTCTCCTCGAGCTCGATGTTGTTGTAGCGGGGCATACCGGTACCGGCAGGAACCAGCTTACCGATCAGAACATTCTCCTTCAAACCGACCAGCGGATCGACCTTGCCCTTGATCGCGGCGTCGGTGAGCACGCGGGTGGTCTCCTGGAAGGACGCAGCGGACAGGAAGCTGTCGGTCGCAAGAGACGCCTTGGTGATACCCAACAATAGCTGTGTCCAGGTCGCTTCTTTGAGACCCTCTTCACCGTTGGCGATACGCTCTTTTATTTCTTTATTCGCATAAAGAACATCGATACGGTTGTACATCTGACCGGGCATGAAGTCGGTCGAGCCCGGATCGTCCACTCTTACCTTCTTGAGCATCTGGCGTACGATAACCTCGATATGCTTATCGTTGATATCAACACCCTGCAGGCGGTAGGTACTCTGTACCTCGCTGATCAGGTAGTCCTGAACCGCGTTGGTGCCCATGATGTCAAGAATATCGTGAGGATTGACAGCACCGTCGGTGATCTTGTCACCCTTGTTGATATGCTGACCTTCCTCCACCGCGACGCGGAAGCCGAAGGGGATCAGATAGCTCTTTTCCTCGGCGGTCTCGGTGTTATATACGATCGCGTGACGGGTGTTCTTGATCTCCTCAAAGCGAACGTCACCCTCGATCTCGGAGATGATCGCAAGGTTCTTCGGCTTACGGGTCTCGAACAGCTCTTCAACACGGGGCAGACCCTGTGTGATATCCTCCGCCGAAGCGACGCCGCCGGTATGGAAGGTACGCATCGTCAGCTGTGTACCGGGTTCGCCGATGGACTGCGCGGCGATGATACCGACCGCCTCACCGACGGTGACAGGCTGACCGTTCGCCAGGTTCGCGCCGTAGCACTTCTTGCAGACGCCGTGCTTGGAGCGGCACGCGAGGATGGAGCGGATCTCGATGCTCTCAACGCCGGAGTTGCAGATGATATCCGCCTCGCGCTCACCCATGAGCTGATCCTTGGATACCAGCACGTTGCCGTTCTCGTCGCAGAAATCGCGGACGAGGTAACGGCCCATCAGACGCTCGTGCATCTCCTCGATGACCTGCTTGCCCGCCTTGATGTCAAAGACCTCAAGACCTTCGTTGGCATGGCAGTCATCATCACGGATGATGACCTCCTGCGATACATCGACCAGACGACGGGTCAGATAACCCGAGTCAGCGGTACGCAGCGCGGTATCAGCCAGACCTTTACGCGCACCACGGGAGGAAATGAAGTATTCTAAGATGTTCAGACCTTCACGATAGTTCGCACGAATCGGGATCTCGATGGTTTTACCGGAGGTGTTCGCGATCAGTCCGCGCATACCCGCGAGCTGACGGATCTGGCTCATAGAACCACGCGCGCCGGAATCAGCCATCATGTAGATCGGATTATATCTGTCCAGGTTCTTCTGGAGCTTATCGGTTACGTCATTGGTCGCCTTTTCCCAGATGGAGAGAACCTTCTCGTATCTCTCCTGATCGGAGCGCAGACCCATGTTGAACTCTTCGCGGATCGCGTCAACGTCCGCCTCTGCCTTTTCGATGATCTCCTTCTTCTCGGGCGGGATCGTCGCGTCGCAGACAGCGACGGTGATCGCGCCGATGGTGGAGTATTTGTAGCCCTGCGCCTTGACGTTATCGAGCACCTCTGCGGTGACCTCGGTACCGTGGACGCGGATGCAGGCGTCGATGATCTTACCGAGCTGCTTCTTGCCGACGAGGAAGTCGACCTCGAACTTGCAGGCGTTCTCTTCCTTGGTTCTGTCAACGAAGCCCAGATCCTGCGGAACAGCGCGGTTGAAGATGATCTTGCCGACGGTGGTGTCGATGATCGCCCTCTTCATCTCGCCGTCTACCTCGACCTCGCGTCTGACCTTGATCTTGCTGTGCAGGGTCAGAATGCCGGTCTGGTACGCCATGAGCGCCTCATCGATATCCTTGAACACCTTGCCCTCACCGGGCTCGCCGTCCTTATCGAGGGTCAGATAGTAGGAACCGAGTACCATATCCTGCGTCGGAACGACGACAGGCTTACCGTCGGAGGGCTTCAAGAGGTTGCCGGCAGCGAGCATGAGGAAGCGAGCCTCAGCCTGTGCCTCGGCGGAAAGCGGTACGTGCACCGCCATCTGGTCGCCGTCGAAGTCGGCGTTGTACGCGGTACATACCAACGGATGGAGCTTTAACGCGCGACCCTCTACGAGAACCGGCTCAAACGCCTGAATACCCAGTCTGTGCAGGGTAGGCGCACGGTTGAGCAGTACGGGATGACCCTTGATGACAACCTCGAGCGCGTCCCATACCTCGGGCTTCGCTCTCTCGACCGCCTTACGAGCAGCCTTGATATTCTGCGAGACCTTGGTCTCGACCAGACGCTTCATAACAAAGGGCTTGAACAGCTCGAGCGCCATCTCCTTGGGCAGACCGCACTGGTACATCTTCAGCTCAGGGCCGACGACGATAACGGAACGGCCGGAGTAGTCGACGCGCTTACCGAGCAGGTTCTGACGGAAACGACCCTGCTTACCCTTGAGCATATCGGACAGGGACTTGAGGGAGCGGTTGGAGGGTCCTGTAACGGGACGGCCGCGGCGACCGTTGTCGATCAGCGCGTCTACCGCTTCCTGCAGCATACGTTTCTCATTGCGGATGATGATATCGGGAGCTTCCAGCTCGAGCAGACGAGCCAGACGGTTGTTACGGTTGATGACGCGGCGGTACAGATCGTTCAGATCGGAGGTCGCGAAACGGCCGCCGTCGAGCTGTACCATGGGTCGGATATCCGGAGGAATGACCGGGAGAACCTCCATGATCATCCACTCGGGACGGTTGCCGGAGAGACGGAACGCCTCGACAACCTCGAGTCTTTTACTAAGGCGGGCACGCTTCTGAGAGGTGGAGCAGTTCTCCAGCTCCTCCTTGATCTCGGCGGAGAGCGCCTCCAGATCGATCTCGGCGAGCAGCTCACGGATCGCCTCGGCGCCCATGCCCGCGGAGAAATCATCCTCATACTTTTCGCGCATATCGCGGTACTCCTGCTCAGAAAGGAGCTGGAGCTTAGAGAGCTCGCGCGCGTCGCCGGGATCGGTGACGATGTAGGAGGAGAAGTAGAGTACCTTCTCCAGCGTTCTCGGGGAGATGTCCAGCATCAGAGAGATACGGGACGGAATGCCCTTGAAGTACCAGATGTGCGATACGGGAGCGGCGAGCTCGATATGACCCATGCGCTCACGTCTGACCTTGGCGCGGGTAACCTCAACGCCGCAGCGGTCGCAGATCTTGCCCTTGAAGCGGATGCGCTTATACTTACCGCAGTGGCACTCCCAGTCCTTGGTCGGTCCGAAAATGCGCTCGCAGAATAGGCCGTCGCGCTCCGGCTTTAAGGTTCTGTAGTTGATTGTCTCCGGCTTTTTGACCTCGCCGTAAGACCATTCTCTTATTTGATCGGGAGAAGCAAGACCGATTTTGATTGAATCAAATACATTATTATCCATGTTAGCCCCTCCTTTTAAACTTCATCGGATCCGAAATCGTCGTAATCGAGCATATCATCCTGATCCTCATAGATGGAATTCTCGTCGAACATATTGCCCTCTTCATCCTGATCCTCATCGAGCAGGAAGCCGTCCATCGAGGTCATGACCTGATCCTCCTCGAGCGTCTCGTCATCGGACGCGACAACAATATCGTCATCCTCATCGAAATGCTGTTTGAGGTCGATCTCCTCACCCTCGTCGTTGAGGACGCGGACGTCGAGAGACAGGCTCTGCAGCTCCTTGATCAGAACCTTGAAGGACTCGGGGATGCCCGGCGTCGGGATGTTCTGACCCTTGACGATAGATTCATACGCCTTGACGCGGCCGACAACATCGTCGGACTTCACGGTCAGGATCTCCTGCAGGGTGTAAGCGGCGCCGTAAGCCTCGAGCGCCCAAACCTCCATCTCACCGAAGCGCTGACCGCCGAACTGCGCTTTACCGCCCAGCGGCTGCTGGGTGACTAAGCTGTAAGGACCGGTGGAACGCGCGTGGATCTTATCATCGACCAGATGATGCAGCTTAAGATAGTACATGTAGCCGACGGTGACGGGGTTATCGAAGAACTCGCCGGTTCTGCCGTCGCGCAGACGGGTCTTACACTCCATGGAGATACCGTTCTGACGGAAGCATTCGCCGAAGTCGATACCGGTCTCGTCGCGCATGTCCTTATAATCGTCTTTATCTCTGATGCGCTCGAACAGCTCAAAGATGTCCTGCTCGTGAGCGCCGTCGAATACGGGGGTCATGATCTTCCAGCCAAGTGCCTTACAAGCGTAGCCGAGGTGAACCTCGAGCACCTGACCGATGTTCATACGGGAAGGTACGCCCAGGGGGTTGAGGACGATATCCAGCGGCGTACCGTCGGGCAGGAAGGGCATATCCTCCTGCGGCAGAATACGCGATACGACACCCTTGTTACCGTGACGACCCGCCATCTTATCGCCGACCGAGATCTTGCGCTTCTGCGCCAGATAGCAGCGGACGACCTTGTTCACGCCGGGCTGCAGCTCGTCGCGGCTATCCTCGCGGGTGAACACCTTGACGTCGACAACGATGCCGCTCTCGCCGTGGGGGACGCGCAGGGAGGTATCTCTGACCTCACGCGCCTTCTCGCCGAAGATGGCGCGCAGCAGGCGCTCCTCGGCAGTCAGCTCGGTCTCACCCTTAGGAGTGACCTTACCGACTAAGATATCGCCGGCATGCACCTCGGCGCCGATGTGGATGATACCGTTCTCGTCCAGATCCTTGAGCATATCCTCGCCGACATTCGGGATGTCGCGGGTGATCTCCTCGGGTCCGAGCTTGGTATCACGTGCGTCGATCTCATACTCTTCGATATGGATGGATGTATACACGTCGTCGCGGACGATCTTTTCGTTGATCAGTACCGCGTCCTCGTAGTTGTAGCCTTCCCAGGTCATGAAGCCGATCAGAGCGTTCTTACCTAAGGAGATCTCACCGTTCTTGGTAGCGGGGCCGTCGGCGAGAACCTCGCCCTTGACGACGCGCTGTCCGCGCTCGACGATCGGGATCTGGTTGATACAGGTGCCCTGGTTGGAGCGCAGGAACTTGATGACCTCGTGCTCCTTGACCTTGCCGTTATCATATTGAACGGTGATATGGTTCGCGTCAACGCTCATAACGGTACCGTCGTCCTCCGCCAGCACGCAGACGCCGGAGTCGGTACCCGCCTTGTATTCCATACCGGTGCCGACGATCGGAGATTCGGTGACCATCAGCGGAACAGCCTGACGCTGCATGTTCGCGCCCATCAGCGCACGGTTCGCGTCATCGTTCTCGAGGAACGGGATCATCGCGGTAGCGACGGAAACAACCATGCGGGGGCTGACGTCCATGTAATCAAACTTGGACGCTCTGAGCTCGACGAATTCGTCCTTATGACGGCCGACGACCTTTTTATGCACAAAATGTCCTTCCTCATCAAGAGGCTCATTCGCCTGTGCGACATAGAACTCGTCCTCCATGTCGGCGGTCATGTAGACCACTTCCTTGGTGACGATGCCGGTCTCTTTATCGATCTTGCGGAAGGGAGTCTCCACAAAGCCGTACTCGTTGATCTTCGCAAAGGTCGCGAGGTAGGAGATCAGACCGATGTTGGGGCCTTCAGGGGTCTCAATAGGACACATACGTCCGTAGTGGGTATAGTGTACGTCACGTACCTCAAATCCCGCTCTGTCTCGGCTCAGACCGCCGGGACCCAGGGCTGACAGACGTCTTTTATGTGTCAGCTCGGCGAGGGGGTTGTTCTGATCCATAAACTGGGACAGCGGAGAGGAACCGAAGAATTCCTTGATCGCCGCGGTCACGGGACGGATATTGATCAGCGTCGCGGGAGAGAGCGCCTCGGGATCCTGCGCCTGCAGGGTCATGCGCTCGCGGATGACGCGCTCTAAACGAGAAAAGCCGATGCGGAACTGGTTTTGCAGCAGCTCGCCGACGCAGCGGATGCGGCGGTTGCCCAGATGGTCGATATCGTCGGTGGTACCGATATGCTCCGCTAAGCAGTTCATATAGTTGACGGAGGCGAAGATATCATCGACCGTGATGTGGTTGGGAACGAGCTCGCCCGCGCGGCGCTCGATCTCAGCCTTGAGCTCCTCCTCGCTCTCGCAGGAGTCGAGGATCTCGCACAGTACGTCAAAGCATACGCGCTCCTTGACGCCGAGCTTGGTGCAGTCAAAATCAACATACGCGTTGATGTCGACCATACCGTTAGAGAGCACCTTGATCTCGTGACCGTCCTCGGCAGCGACGTAAACGGACTTGACGCCGGCGTTGTCGATCTGTGCCGCCATCTCACGGGTGACGGTATCGCCGCGCTGCGCCAGCACCTCGCCGGTACGCGGCGCGACAACGGGCTGCGTCAGAGTTTGGTCGGTGATACGGCCCGCCAGATTCAGCTTTTTATTGTATTTATATCTGCCGACGCGCGACATATCGTAGCGCCTCGGGTCAAAGAAGAGGTTATTGATGTGCGTTTGAGCGCTCTCGATGGTGGGAGGCTCAGAGGGGCGCAGCTTGCGGTAAACTTCGATCAGACCGTCCTCAACGCTCTTGCAGCTGTCCTTTTCAAAGGTCGCCTTGATGCGCTTGTCATCGCCGAACATCTCGACGATATCGCCGTCGGTGCCCAGCCCTAAGGCGCGCAGGAAAACGGTGATCGGCAGCTTGCGGTTCTTATCGATACGGACATAGAACACGTCGTTGACGTCGTTCTCATACTCCAGCCATGCGCCGCGGTTCGGGATGACGGTGGAGGTGAACAGCTCCTTACCGGTCTTGTCGTGGCTCATCTTGAAATAAACGCCCGGAGAACGAACAAGCTGAGATACGATAACGCGCTCAGCGCCGTTGATAACGAAGGTACCGGAATCGGTCATCAGGGGGAAATCTCCCATAAAGACGTTAGATTCCTTGATCTCACCGGTCTCCTTATTCAGCAGACGCGCGGTAACGCGCAGCGCCGCGGAATAGGTCGCGTCTCTCTCCTTACATTCGATGACCGAATAGTTCGGATGATCCACGTCGAGGGAATAATCAATGAAGTCGAGCACAAGGTTGTTCTGGTAGTCGTTGATACCCGATACATCCTTGAATACCTCCTTGAGTCCTTCCTCGAGGAACCACTGATAGGATTTTTTCTGGATCTCGATCAAGTTCGGCATATTGATGACGTCTTCAATCTTGCCGAAGCTCTTTCGCTCTGCTTTGCCCAATTTGACATCTTTGACATTGACCAAAAGCACATCACTCCTTCTTTTGATAGTTCACGGAAAACATATTTGGATCACAATCTAATTTGATGGTTTCTCGCTTACGCTCGATCAATCATGCAATCCCTCACCTGCTCATGCAGGAGCTCCCTTTACCAAAGGGAGCCTTGGTGACAAGATTGTATCCAAATTACCTCTTGACAAACGGCTCCGACTTTGCTATTATACTTTGTCGAAAATTCCGTCTGACACAGCAGGCGTAAATGTTCCCATAATGATACATTCTAGTAGTTTAAATGATTTCGTCAAGAATGTCAATAGATTTTTTGAAAAAGTTTGCTTTTAATTCTAATTTGTAATTATAAACAAAATCCTTTTGTTCTCGAAAGTGTAAGGAACGCCCGACAGCGTTTAATGTTTTATCTGTTGCATTTCGGGTGCAGTTTATGGAAAGTATACAATTCCTATCTGTTCCGCCCATATTTTATGAAACATTGTACTAATATCGTGGGAGAATCATGTGTTCTCTCTGTAAGGAAAGATAAAATGAAGCTCAATTCCGAAAAAATCCAAGCATATTGCTCCGAGCCCGTCACGATCCGTCTGTACGACAGTATCGACTCCACCAATAACGAGGCAAAGCGCCGCTCAGACAGCGGGCTTTGCCTGTACGCCGCGACCCACCAGACCGCGGGGCGCGGCAGGCGCGGTCACAGCTTCTACTCCCCCAAGGACACGGGACTGTACATGACCCTCTCCCTCCCCCTGTCCGCTCCCTCGGCAAGCGTGCAGAAGATCACCTGCGCCGCCGCCGTCGCGGTCTGTGAAGCCGTCGATACGCTCAGTGATATTCAACCCGCGATCAAGTGGGTCAACGATATTTATGTGAACGGCAAAAAGGCCGCAGGCATCCTGACCGAGCTGGTCAGCGACGACAGCAATCGCCCCCGTGCCGTGATCGTCGGTATCGGGATGAACCTGTGCACCGAGCAGTTCCCCGATGAATTCGCAGCGAACGCGGGCAACCTCGGCGATATCGAGGTCAACGCCCTGTGCGGCGCCATCACGGCAAGGCTGATCGACTACTACCGCCGTCTCAACGATCATTCCATAATCGAAAAATACAAAAAGCGGAGCTTCTGCATCGGCAGAGCCGTCCGCTACACGCAAAACGATATCATTCATATCGCAACCGCTGTCGATATCGATAATGACGGCGGACTGATCGTCGAAGAAAACGGCGTGCGCACCACCCTCAGCTCCGGCGAGATCAGTATCATTCCGATCAAATAACAAAACGCCCTGTATGCCAAGCACAGCATACAGGGCGATCTTTATTCGGTTAGGGTGACAGGAATAATGCGATCATTCGTCACCGTCGTTGAGATAGTAATCGTAAACATAGCCTTCCTTGCCGTTATACCTTACCTTAGCCCATCTGACATGATAACCGTCACTGCGGACGTAGTCATGATCCTCAAAAGTGCCCAGATAGGTCATCGACGCGCCGCAGGGGATCTCGAGCAGCTTGGCGCTGTTCTCGGACGCGGACGCGCGCAGCGCCAGAAATCCATCGTCGAGATCGTCATCAACATAGATCGGATCAGTGACGGAAGGAACCTTGGAACGGTCGGCTGAGAGATATGCCGCGTAGACATAGCCCGTGACATTACCGTCGTAGACGCGGTACCAGCTCGATGACGTTTTCTCGATCAGTTGCACGCTGTCGCCTCTCCAGAGCTTCCCCAGCTGGCCGCTGCTGTCGCTCGGGCTTGTGTGCATTTCCACGTACGTCCTCGCGGTGCTGTAATAGACCGCTGAAATCGCTTTAGGCGAGTCTACAACAGGCTCCTTCTTCGATTCCGGTGTTGACGACGCCGCGGATTGCTTTGCGATATAGAGCGTGATCTTGGTATCGTGTGTGATCTCGGTATCGGACTTGGGTACCTGGCTGAACACCTTGCCCGCCGCCTGATCCTCGCTCACCGCTGTTTTCACTTCATCGACGCTCAGGTTCATATCGCTGAGCTTCTTGATGGCTTCTTCCTCGGTCAAGCCTGACAGATCGGGCATCTTAAGCGTTTCGACAGTCTCCGCCTCGATAACCGATGATGCGGGATCCTCGGTATTGTTCTTCTTCATGACGGCCATAAACACCGCTATCACTGCCGCGATCACCGCAAGGAACACCAAGATCCCCACGATCCACGGCGCGGCGGAGCTCTTCTTGGGCGTCGGCTGCTGCGGGGGATACTGCTGCATGGGCGGCCGATAATCCGGCTGCGGCGGACGTTGGTATCCCTGCTGTACCCGATGCTGATATTCCTGCTGAGCAGGCTGATGGCGTGTATGATAGTCGTCTGCCGCGACGGTCATATTCGGATCGATCGTGCGGCTTTCACGGAACGCGGCAGCGCCTGCAGCGGCGCCTGCTGCCGCTCCCACAGCCACTCCCGCAGGATCGTCCTGTCCTCTGAGCGTCTGCTCGAACAGCTCGATCAGCTTGTTCATATCGGGACAGCGGTTCTCCACGTGGATCGCCAGACCGTACATCAACGTATTCTCCATCGCGGGAGTGATCTTCACGCCGCACTGCGAGGGCAAACGCAGGGTATCCTGATAGGAACGGTCGATGGAATCAACAGGCGTGACACCCGTGATCGCGCGGTAGATGGTCGCGCACATGCCGTAAACATCCGTCCACGGACCCTGCTCACCGTTGCGGCTGTACTGCTCGGCGGGAGCATAGCCCTGCTTGAGCATGATCGACATCGAACGGCTGTCAGCGCCGTCAAAGTCACGCGCCGCGCCGAAGTCCATCAGCTTTAACGTGCCGTCACGCAGTACCATGATATTATCGGGGCTGATATCGCGGTGGATCACGCCCGCGCTATGTATCTTAGCCAGTGCGCGCATCGACGGCAACAGCATCTGTACCGCCTGTTCGGGCGATAGATTACCGTTCTGCTTGAGGTACTCACGCAGGGTGATTCCGTCCAGATACTCCATGATGATGTAGGCAGTATTATTCTCTTCGAGAAAATCGATGACGTCCACAACACCGGGATCGGTCTGGAACTTCGCCAGTGTTTTTGCTTCCCTCAAAAAGCGCGAACGCCCCTTTTCGAACACCTGCTGTTTATCATCGGAGGTCACCGCAACGGTATTGCTCGCCGTCGTATTGCGATTGCAGTAGCCAAAGGGATAGTACTCCTTGATCGCCACGGTGATACCGAGGGTGTTCTCCGATCCGATATAGGTAATACCGAAGCCGCCTTCGCCGATGACGTCGCCGAGCGTATAGCGGTTGCCGATCACGGTACCGGGCGCGATCTGATGCGGTTGCAAATCAGCGCCGCCCTTTGCGTGACAGTGCGGACATATCTCGGCGTCGCCCTTCTCACGCATACAATGATAACAAAGCATAGTTCCCCTCCTGAATCCATATTTTTCCTCTTTTATTATAGATCATTTGACACCAATGTCAATATTCCGAGGCGATTCTCAAAGGGTATCTCTTTTTTCAATTCATCATTAAGACTGATCACCTTGTTGTCAGCCAATAGATCACGCCGTAGATCACGGCTGCGGACGTGCCGTATACCAGCACGGGACCTGCGATGATGAACATTTTTGCCGCCAGCCCGGTGATCAGTCCCTCCGCCTTGAACTCGATCGCGGGCGAGCTCATGGCGTTCGCAAAGCCCGTGATCGGCACCAGCGTGCCCGCGCCGCCGTGCTTGGCGAGCCGCTCATACAGATGGAGCGCGGTGAGCAGTACGCCGATGAAGATCAGCGACACTGAGGTCAGGGTCTTTGCGTCATTCTCCGACAGCTCCAATGTGAGAAACAGCTCCAGTATCCCCTGCCCGATCGTGCAGATCGCGCCGCCGATCAAAAATGCCTTCAGGCAGTTGAGCCAACTATTACTGTTGCGGGAGCGCTTTTTGACCAATTCGGAATAGTTTTCTTTCGTCATATTATCACCGAGAATAGTATCCGTCCGCGTTCATAAATTATTCAACAAAAATTTCAATCTGCTTCTTGTAATTATCCCCTTATAGATATATAATTATACTGATAAAAGATTGTCATAACGGCAGATACGAAAGATTTGAACTATGAGCATCCATTATTTAGATAACAGCGCCACCACGCAGGTATGCCGGGAAGCGGCTGACACGGCATACCGCATGATGCGCGAGAATTACGGCAATCCGTCCTCTCTGCACAAGGCGGGAATACAGGCGGAAGCAGCCGTAGAAGAAGCGCGCGGGATCATCGCCGACTCGCTGAACGTACAACCGAAAACCATCTATTTCACCTCGGGCGGCACCGAAGCGAACAACACCGTGCTGTTCGGCGCGGCACAGGCGCTCAAACGCCGCGGCAACCGCGTGATCGTCTCCGCGGTCGAGCACAGCTCCGTATATGAAAGCGCCAAGCGTCTTGCCGAGCTCGGCTTTGACGTACAATTTGCCCCTGTCACCGAACAGGGCGTTGTCGATATCGACGCATTTCAAGCGCTGCTCACCGACAAAACCATCCTCGTCAGTATCATGACGGTGAATAACGAGACCGGCGCGATCCAGCCGATCGAGCGACTCGCGAAGCCGGTACATAAGAATTGCCCGGAAGCGCTGTTCCACTCCGACGCAGTGCAGGCGTACGGCAAAATGCCCGTCAAGCCGAAGAAATGGGGCGTTGACCTGATGAGCGTCAGCGCGCACAAGATCCACGGCGCAAAGGGCTGCGGCGCATTATATATCCGCGACGGCGCACGCATCCTGCCCCTGCTCTACGGCGGTGAGCAACAGAAAAAGCTCCGTCCGGGTACGGAAAGCGCGCCCCTGATCGCCGCCTTCGGCGCGGCAGCCGCGGCTGTTTTTTCTGATTTATCACTTCACGCAGATCATATCAAGGAACTGAACCGCTACGCGCTCGATCAGCTACAGGCGATCGACGGTATTTCCGTCAACTCCCCCGCCGACGCTCTGCCGTATATCATCAACATTTCCGTCGAGGGGATTCGATCGGAGACCATGCTCCACCATCTGGAGGAAACCGACGTATACGTCAGCTCCTCGAGCGCCTGTGCCAAAGGCAAGCGCAGTTATGTGCTCGAGGCGATGGGGCTGCCCGACGACCGCATCGACAGCTCGCTGAGAATCAGCTTTTCCCGATACAACACCACGGAAGATATCGACGCGCTGATCGAAGGGCTGAAAAGCGGTATTGCGACGCTGCAAAGGAAATAATGTAGGGGAGCGGCTTGCTGCTCCCGAAACATTTCTGTACCATCGCTTTATCATGCGGATCAGATTCACCTGTCTCTTTGTTACTGATTTCATATTGGGATAACACGGGAGGAGCAAGCCCCTCCCCTACAACACTATAACCGAAAAAGGAATCTTAATTTATGCAAGAAATCATATTGATAAAGCTCGGCGAAATGGTCTTAAAGGGACTCAACCGCCGCACCTTTGAAGACGTACTCATCAAAAACATCAAATACCGTCTGCGCGGGCTGGGCAAGTTCACCATCAAGATCGCCCAGTCCACCATCTACGTCATTCCGCAGTCCGAGGACGTCGATCTCGACGACGTTTGCGAGCGTATCTCGGAGGTGTTCGGCATCGTCACCTTCTCCCGCGCGTGCGTGTGTGACAAGACGCTCGAGGATATCCTCGCCAAAGCCCCCGACTACTGTAAGGAATACTTAGAGGACGCCAAAACCTTTAAGGTAGAAAGTAAGCGCTCCGACAAGCGCTTCCCCTATAAATCCCCCGAGATCTCGGCACAGGTCGGCGGCAAGCTGCTCGAGACCTGTCCCCATCTCAAGGTAGACGTCAAGAATCCCGAGGTCACCGTCACCGTCGAGGTTCGCGACTTCGGCGCTTATATCCGATGCGCGACCATCCGCGGTCAGGGAGGCATGCCCGTCGGCACATCGGGGCTCGCGACCGTGCTGATCAGCGGCGGTATCGACTCCCCCGTCGCCGCCTATATGATGGCAAAGCGCGGGTTAAAGCTCAACGCGGTACACTTTGAGAGCCCGCCCTATACCTCGGAGCGCGCGCGCTTGAAGGTTGAAAAGCTCTTACAAGAGGTCAGCCGATTCGCAGGCTCTATCGAAATGTACACCGTTCCGCTGACCAAGGTGCAGGAGACCATGCGCGACCGCTGTCCCGAGGAGCTGTTCACCATCCTGCTCCGCCGCGTGATGATGAAGATCGCCACCCACTTTGCCAATGAAACCAAATCAGGCGCGCTGATCACGGGCGAAAGCCTGGGTCAGGTCGCGTCACAGACGATGTACGCCTTGAACTGCACCAATGCCGCCGCGGGCAAGATCGTGTTCCGTCCGCTGATCGGCATGGACAAGCAGGAGATCATCAATATCTCCCGCCGTATCGGCACCTTTGAGACCTCCATCGAGCCGTATGAGGACTGCTGTACCGTTTTCACGCCCAAGCATCCGCGCACCAAGCCCATCCTGCATTTTGTCGAGCAGGCGGAGCGAGAGGCACAGCTTGACGAGCTGATCGAGGAAGCGATCCGAAACACCACGGTCAAGACGATCGACTTCTGATTATATTTCTCATAAAGAATTAATCACTGTGAGGAACCAACAGAAAAGGAAACCTTTTCTGTCAATAAAACACTTGAAAGAGGAACTCTTTCGGAAAGGATTTGTCATGAAAAAAGCATTCACAATCGCAGTCGCAATCATCCTGATCGGCGCGCTCCTCGCGGGCTGTAACGTCAGCAAGGGGTTATCCGCCAACCTGGAGTACGCCAAGGGCAAGGTCTCGGATTTCGCCCACTATGAGAGGCGCAACAACGCCAAGTTTGCCGACGGCATCTTCAACAAGGCGAACCTCGCCGCGATGATGATTACGAAGGACAGCACCGACGAGGATTATGAGAAGATCGCCAAGAATCTTTCTCTCGACAGCCTGACCGTAGCGGATGAGACCCGCACCGTTGTCGGCTCCTATCCCGCGGGCGAAAAGGACAAGAACCTCAAGGATATCGAGGACAAGAGCGTCTTTGCCGGCATCGTCAGAAATATCGCCGACAAGCAGATGACCGACCCGGTCTATAACGCGGACGATAACACCTACAGCCTGATGGCGGGCGTTAAGCGCACCGACGGCACCGGCGTTGTCATCATCGGCTTAAAGACCGACGAGTATGCCGACGTCAACGGCGACAACCTCGCCGAGAAATGCGGCAACAACATGATCGTCGTCAAGGATAACGCCGTCGTCAGCTCCACCGTACCGGGCGTGGTCAAGGCTGACGCGCTCGATATCATCAATCTCACCGCGGATGATCTCAAGAAGGAGAGCATTAGCTTTAGCTCCGACGGCAAGAGCTACACGGCAAAGGTCGCGACCGAAGGCGACTACACCATCATCTGCGCCGAGCCCAAATAATCATCCCGATCAAAAGGATCGATCCGTCGGCGCTCCCATCCTACTCCGAATAAGAAGGAAACTATATGTTCAAATGTGAATTATTCTCCATCCAAAAGAATAAGGCAGACGCACAGGCGTATCGCGATTCGGCGGCTGAGATAACCGCCGCGCTCGAGGCGGACGGCGTCGAGCTGCAGCACTCCGCCGAATGCGGCGCTGACGCAAAGAAGCTGGAGAAGCTGATCACCGAAAAGCTCAACGCCAATGAGGGCGATCTGTTCCTGTTCGTCAACGCGCTCGACTCGACCGACAACAGCGCTTTTCGCAAGATGTTCTACAAGACGGTCGACAGCATTGAATCGGGGATCCCGCTCGACGATCAGCATAAGGCGCTGACCCCGAAGCTGAAGGTCTCCTCCGTCGGCGATCTGGGCAACGGCTACAAGGGCTACTGCTTCTCATACGCGGGCAAGCGCTTTGTCGCCCTGCCATGCGCCTCTTTGACAGGTACAGCGCTCAAGGAGTTGATCCGCGGCGGTATCGCGGGCGCGAACGATGTGTTCGCCGAATTTGCTCAAAAATACCCCGACGGCGTCGCGTTCTATGACGCGAGCGGCAACGAGGTCGGCGCCGAGCTGAATCATATCGATCCTGAAAGCACCGCTGCCGCGCCGAAAAAGAAGCAGGGCTTCATCCAATCCTTCATCCCGCAAAAAGAGGATACCAAAAAGCAGAAGATCCGCAAGATCATCGTGCTGATCGCGATCGTCGCCTTTATCGCCGCGTTGATCTACGTGCTCGAGTTCTACATTTTCGGCCCGATGCGCAATAACGCTGTCACCAGCGAGATCCAGACCATCGCCCACAACAAGGACAAGGACAGCGGCGAGGAATCAGGTCCCGAGCAGGATTGGGACGCGCTCAAGGAGATCAATGACGAGATCGTCGGCTGGATCACCATCCCCGACACCAAGATCGATTACCCCGTGCTGTATCACGAGGGCGACGACCGTTACAACCAATACTATATCAAGCGCACCTATAAAAAGGAAAGCTCCGAGTACGGCAGTATCTTCATCGACTACCGCTCCACCGAGGGCGAGAAATCGCGCAACGTCATCATGCACGGTCACGATATGCTCGACGGCAGTATGTTTGCGGGACTGCTCGGCTACTCCCCCAAGGGCGACCTCAAGGGCGATCTTGAATTCTATCAGGAGCATCCCGTCATCACCTTCAACACCCCCGACGGCGACGCGAAATACAAGATCATCTCCGTGTTCAAGACCTCGACGCGCTATGAGCACGGCGAGTTCTTCAACTACATGCAGGGCGATTTCAACTCCGACGCGGAGTACATGAACTTCGTCTACAACACGCGTGTCCGCTCGTTCTTTAATATCCCCGTCACCTGTAATGAGAATGATCCGATCATCACCCTGTCCACCTGCTGTTACGAGTTCTATCAGTGGCGACTGGTGGTCGTCGCGCGCAAGGTGCGCCCCGGTGAGGACACCAATGTTGACGTGAGCCTTGCCTCACGCAATGAGGCGCCGCTGTTCCCCGACGTCTACTATCAGCGCTACGGCGGTACCCGCCCCGAGCCGCTGACCTTCAAGACCGCGAACGGCAAGGGACTGGTCGACTGGTACGACGGCAAGGGCAACCTGGAGGGCTCGGAGGATCTGACCGCGACGATCGCCTCCAATCCCACGGAGCCGCCCACTGAACCGCCCAAGAAAAACGCTCCCAAGCCGACCGAACCGCCCGTCATCACCTACTTCCCCGTCACCTACCGCAACTTTGACGGCAGTCAGTATGCCGCCTACAACGTCAAGGAGGGCGATCCCGTGCCCACACCCGACGGTACGCCCGTGATGCCTGAGGACGACTTCTACACCTATGAGTTCGAGGGCTGGGACAAGGACGTCGCAGGCGTTGACTTTGAGCATCTGAACGTCGGCATCGACATTTATCCGAAATTCACCCCTGTTCCCAAGGAATAGTTCTCAGGCGGGGATGCTGCTCCGTGCGCTATCCCCGCACTCCGATACTGCAAAGGATTCCCTATGAAGTACAATCTGATTTTTTATCTTTCGAGAAAAACCTCCTACTGTGAAAAGGCGCTGAAAAAAGCGCTCTCCCCCATCGGCGGAGAAGCGCATCAAATTACCTCGGCGACCACGCCCGTCGAGCTGGGCGCACAGGTCAGCCGCGGCCTCAGGCTGTGTCCGCTGACCGTCATTATCGGCGGCTTCAACTCCTTTGAGGATGATAATCTGCGCGTGGTGCTCTCCCGTGTGTTCTCCAACTCTAAGCTCACGCTGGAGAATATGCGCAAGCTCAGCGCCGAAAGCGGAAGTGAGGGCTATATCGTCAGGGACAAGAATCAGATATTGCTGGCATTCCCCGACTCCCCCGACGATATCACCGAGATGTGCAGTGAAGAGCTGCTGGAATATATCGGGAGTAAGCTGTCATCGGAGAACGGTTAACGGAGAATAGAGAACAGAGAACAGAGAACAGAGAATGGAGAACGGAGAACGGAGAACAGCTAAGGGAGGGCTTCGCCCTCATCCATTTAAAAAAGTCATTATAAGGTATCGGCGAATAGCCGATGACGCGGCATCTTAGTCAAAAAAAGACGCTCGTGATTCCATCAAAGGGTCACGAGCGTTATTATTATTTGCTCTTTATTACAATCGAAAAGCCGTCAGGCTTTCCCACCACTGTTATCTGTTCTCCGTTCTCTGTTCTCCGAATCTTACACCATCAAATCGCAGACAAGGTCGCTGATCTCGGCGGGGTTGTCGAGGTTCAGGCCGTTGATCAAGCGCGCCTGGGCGTAGAGAATCTTGCTGTAATCGGCGAGCTTCTCTTTATCGTTGCCGAACAGATACAGCAGCTTGTCCTTGATCGGATGCTCACGGTTGATCTCGAGCACGGTCTCCGCCTTGATATTCTGACCCTCCGTGCCGGGCATCTTGTTGAGGATCTGCTCCATGCCGACAGACACATTGCCCTCGCTGGAGAGGCAAACAGCGTGATTCTTCAAGGTGTTGGTGTAGCGCACCTTCGCCACCTTATCGCCGATACTCTCCTTCATGAATTTAAAGAGCTCCTCGGACTTATCGTTCTCTTCCTTGAGCTGTGCCTTCTCCTCCTCGTCGCCGAGGTCGAGGTTGTCGGTGCAGACGTTGAGGAAGTCCTTGTTATCATAATTGCGCAGGATCTGAACGCAGAACTCGTCGATGTCCTCAGTCAGATAGAGCACCTCATAGCCCTTGGCGAGCACGCTCTCTACCTGCGGGAGCATCGCGATCTTCTCGACGGTCTCACCGACAGCATAATAGATCTTGTCCTGATTCTCTCTTGCACGGTCGATATATTCTTTTAAAGAAGTATACTTGCCCTCATTGGAGGATTTAAACAGAATGAGATCCTGCAATTCCTCGCGGTTCACACCGAAGGAGGAATAAATGCCCCATTTGAGCTGTGCACCGAACTCACGGAAGAACTGCTCGTACTTCTCGCGGTCGGTTTTCAGCATTTTGCCGAGCTCCGAGGCGATCTTTTTCTCCAAAGCCTTGGCGATGATCTTCAACTGACGGTCATGCTGGAGCATCTCACGCGAGATATTCAGGCTCAGATCGGCGCTGTCCACCAGTCCCTTGACAAAGCTGAAATGGTCGGGCAGGAGATCCTTGCACTTCTCCATGATCATCACGGAGCTACTGTAGAGCTGTAAGCCCTTCTCATAATCGCGGCTGTAGTAATCATACGGCGCGTGGGACGGGATAAACAGCAGGGCGGTGTAGGTCGCGTTGCCCTCGGTGGACTGGCGGATCACCTTGAGGGGCGCTTCATAATCATTGAACTTGCCCTTGTAATACTCGGCATACTCCTCATCGGTGACCTTGCTCTGCGGCTTCTTCCAGATGGGGGTCATGCTGTTGAGGGTCTCGTCCTCGTAGACGTCCTCATACTCGTTCTCGGTGCCCTCTTTCTTCTGCTTATGCGAGGTCTCCATGCGGATCGGATAGCGGATGTAGTCGCTGTATTTCTTGATCAGCTCACGGATGCGATAAGTCTCGAGGAACTCGCCGTACTTCTCCTCCTCGGTATCCTCCTTGATATGCAGGGTGATGACCGTGCCGACCTTTTCCTTGTCACAGGGCTTGATCGTATAGCCGTCGGCGCCCGAGGACTCCCAGACAAAGGCTTCGTCAGAGCCGAACGCCTTACTTTCGACCTTGATGTTATCGGCGACCATGAATGCGGAGTAGAAGCCTACGCCGAACTGGCCGATGATATCGATGTTCTCGCTCTTGTTCTCCTCATCTGACTTGAAGTCAAGCGAGCCGGACTTTGCGATGGTGCCGAGGTTGTTCTCGAGCTCCTCCTTGGTCATGCCGATACCGTTATCGGTGACAGTCAGGATGCGGTTGTCCTTGTCCGCAGTCAGACGGATCTCGAAATCGTCGTGATCCAGCCCGACGCTGTTGTCGGTCAGCGAACGGAAATAGAGCTTGTCGATCGCGTCCGACGCGTTAGAGATCAGCTCACGCAGGAAGATCTCCTTATGGGTATAGATGGAGTTGACCATCATATCCAGCAGTTTTTTGGATTCTGTTTTGAATTGCTTTTTCGCCATTTTCATTTCCTCTTTTCCGGATAACAGATAATAGATAACAGATAATAGATAATAGTAAAGGGAAACGCTTCCGCGTTTTGGATTTGTAATACGTTCGATCTTACCATACAAATCGGGTGAGGGCATAGCCCTCCATCAACTATTCTCTGTTCTCTATTCTCTGTTCTCTATTCTATAAACTATTATACTCCATATTTTAGCACTGTCAAGGTTAGAGTGCTAATTCTTTGTGAATTTTGTGTTAATTCAGGCAAAACCCAGTAAACCTTTCCGATATATGTAGTCCAACGCGAAGCAGATCAATCCCTCCGTAGGGTACGGCGCTTGCGACGTACCGAAACCTTTCCGATAAACGCCCACCTCAAACGATACATTATAACCTCACAAAAAACTACCCACACAAAAACGCCCACAGCCGAAGCCGTGGGCGTTATCATCATTTATTCGGTTGAGATTGCCGCAGCTCTTTCGAGCTTCTCAATGACAATAATACCGTAAACCGAATTTACAGCTCTCTGACGCGGATCACGCCGTCGATTGCCTTGATTGCGTCAGCCGCGCCTGCGTTCGCACCGGTGACGTCAATGAGCGTATACGCATAGTCGCCGCGGCTCTTGTTCTCCATGTTCTCGACATTGCCGCCGATGAGCTCCAACAGCTGAGAGATGATCTTAGGTTTGTTGCTGTGGAAGATGCAGAAGCGGGTCTCGCCGGTTCTCGGCATAGAAACATTCGGGAAATTCACGCTGTTTTTGATATTGCCGTTCTCGAGATAATCCTTGATCTCGTCGGCAGCCATCACCGCGCAGTTGTCCTCACTCTCGGGAGTGGAAGCGCCCAGATGCGGGATTGCGACAACGCCGTCAACATCCAGCAGATCGTTGGTAGCAAAGTCGGTGACATACGCCGCCATCTTACCGTTACCGAGCGCCGCGATGATATCGTCGGACTTGACAAGACCGTCACGCGAGAAGTTCAGCAGACGAACGCCGTCCTTCATCTTGCCGATGGTCTCGGCATTGATCATGCCGCGGGTGCCGTCGTTGAGCGGCAGGTGCAGGGTGACATAATCCGCCTTGGCATACAGCTCATCCAGATTGTTGACCGTCACCACATGGCGCGAAAGATGCAGCGCCGCGTTGACGTTCAGATAAGGATCATAGCCGATGACGTTCATATGAAGCGCTCTTGCGGCATTGGCGACCAATACGCCGATCGCGCCCAGACCGACAACGCCGAGGGTCTTGCCCTTGATCTCGGGGCCGACAAACTTGCTCTTGCCCTTTTCAACGGCTTTGAGGTTGTTGGGATCGTCCTTGAGGGTCTTGCACCATGCGATACCCTCGGAGATCTTACGGGAGCCGAGCAGCAGACCCGCGATCACCAATTCCATAACGGCGTTAGCATTAGCGCCGGGCGTGTTGAATACGCAGATACCCTTCTCGGCACACTTGTCGAGCGGGATGTTGTTGACGCCTGCGCCGGCACGGGCAATCGCGAGAAGGCTCTCGGGCAGCTCCATGTCGTGCATAGCGGCGGAGCGAACGAGGATACCCTCGGGAGCGTCGCACTCGTCCACACAGTTATAGTTTGCGCCGAGTCTATCGGTACCGATAGCGGCAATCTTGTTTAATTTCAGAATGTTATACATAATAATCCCCTTTGGTTAATTAGGAATGAGTAATGAGGAATGAGGAATGAAGGGAAACACTTCGTGTTACGATTCCTAATAAGATATCAATGAAGCGTTTCAGCCCCTATACGAATCAGGTGCGGACAGCGTCCGCCCATAATTCCTAATTCATAATTCCTCATTATTATTTGTTTTCCTCTTCAAACTTCTTCATGAAGGCAACGAGCTTCTCTACGCCCTCGATCGGCATCGCATTGTAGATAGATGCGCGCATACCGCCGACGGTACGGTGACCCTTGATGTTGATGAAGCCTGCTTCCTTAGCGGCAGCAACAAACTTTGCATCCAGATTGGTGTCGCCGGTAACGAACGGAACGTTCATCAAAGAACGATCCTCGGGAACAACAGTACCCTTGAACAGCTCGGAGGAATCGAGGAAGTCATACAGGATCTTTGCCTTACGCTCGTTGAGCTCCTTCATCTTCTCCAGACCACCGATGTCGTTCTTGATCCACTCGAGGACGAGCTTCATGATGTAGATGGTGTAGCAGGGAGGTGTGTTGTACATTGAGCCGTTGTCCGCATGGATCTGGTAGTTGAGCATGGTGGGAGTGATATCTCTCGCCTTACCGAGCAGATCCTCACGAATGATGCAGATGGTCACACCTGCGGGAGCGACGTTCTTCTGCGCGCCGCCGTAGAGCATACCGAACTTGGTAACGTCGAGCGGCTCAGAGAGGAAGCAGGAAGAGATATCCGCGATCAGCGGAACGTCGCCGGTATCGGGCAGCTCATGATAAACAGTACCGTAGATGGTGTTGTTCATGCAGATGTAGAAGTAGTCCGCGTCGGGAGTAAAGGTGCTCTTGTCGAGCTTCGGAATATAAGAGAAGGTCTTATCCGCGGAGGAAGCAACGATGTTGACGTCGCCGTAGCGGCCTGCCTCGGCAGCAGCCTTCTTTGCCCACTGACCGGTGATGACATAATCAGCCTTGCCGGAGCCGTTCATAAAGTTGAGCGGGATAGCGGCAAACTGGGTGGAAGCGCCGCCCTGCAAGAACAGGACCTTGTAATTGTCGGGAATGTTCATGATCTCACGCAGGAGAGACTCGGCCTCGGTGATGATCTCGCCGTACTCCTTGGAGCGGTGGGACATCTCCATAACGGACTCGCCGGTGCCCTTGTAGTCGAGCATCTCAGCAGCCGCGGTCTTCAGTACGCTTTCGGGCAGCATAGAGGGACCTGCCGAAAAATTGTAAACTCTTGCCATAATATATACCTCCTAAATATGATGACTATTAGTAAACCGCTTGTCGGTTTGTAACATACTAATAATACCAGTTACAATTATATGACAATTCAGTCGTTAATTCAATAACAATCGGGAATTACGGCATAGTAATTTCGCAAAAAATCCCCGCCATTTTTATACATTTTGCAAAAAATCCGCCGAAATCTAACAAATTGTGATGAAGTATAACATCTTTTTAGGGACAAAGAGATAAGAGTGAGGAGTTAGGAGTTATGGGTGGGCGTTGCCCACACCCGATTGCTATTGTATCAACCAAACACAACCGTATTAAAACATTTGAATCAAAATGCGAAGCATTTCCCGCAACTCCTCACTCCTAACTCCTCACTCCTAACTCCTCACTCCTAACTCCTCACTCCTAACTCCTCACTCCTAACTAAAAAAAGAGCCGCCGCGTTGTTCACGCAGCAGCTCCGTAATCTCAATCGCTTATTCAGTTAAACAGTCCCCAAAACGCCTTATGCGCCATGTAGATGTCCGCCTTGGAGATGACCTCGAACGGCGCGTGCATGCACAGCACCGCTACGCCGAGATCGACCACGTCAACGTTCATGTTAGCGACGTACTTCGCGATGGTGCCGCCGCCGCCGATATCGACCTTGCCCAGCTCGCCGACCTGCCACTTGACGTCGTTCTTTGCGAGCATGGCGCGGATCTCGCCCATGAACTCGGCGGACGCGTCGGAGGTGTCGTACTTACCGCCGTGACCCGTGTACTTGCTGATGACAACACCCTCGTTGATGAACGAGCAGTTCTTTGCCTCATATACGGACGGGAAGGTGGGATCGAACGCCGCGTTGACGTCCGCGGAAAGACACTTTGACTTACTCAGAACACGATAGCCCTCGTTGCCGTCCTGCTTTGCCAGATCATAGATGAAGTATCTGAGAAAGTCGCTCTGCATACCCGTGTTGCCGTCAGAGCCTGTCTCCTCCTTATCGGTCAGATAGGTGATACAGGTGCACTCGGGCAGCTTGGTGTCAAAGATCGCGGTGACAGACGGATAGGCACAGCACTTGTCGTCGTGACCGTAGCCGCCGATCATGGAGCGGTCAAAGCCGACGTCGCGGGTCGGATACGCGGGGCAGAAGTTCAGCTCCGCGGAGAGGAAGTCATTCTCTTCAATGCCAAAGCGGTCGTTGAGGA
>OCVV011344060.1_pt1 | contig 44888 bp, 46 predicted proteins | sample 1539721 | NCBI WGS metagenome assembly OCVV01 (sample SAMN02144230, study PRJEB22623) | gut metagenome | biome: sheep rumen | host: Ovis aries | place: New Zealand | reverse complement strand
TAAAAAGAAAAAAAAGATATTAACAAAATATCTAAATAAAAATTTAGAATATTTCAAATAAAAAGAGAAAATAACTATTATTAAAGTTACTTAAAAAAACAATTTAAAAGAGGATAATAAAATTGAAAATTAAAAAACGATTCTTCTTAAAAAATAAAAAAATAAAAGAATTAAAAAAAGAATTGGGAAATTATCAAGATATTATTCCTAAAAAATCACAAATAGAACTGGTTAAAATTGAAGATTACCCAGACATATTATTAATAGATGGAGAACCATTATTAATGCAAATTGAAGGAAAAACAATACCTACATTACATTCCATGATTAACACAGAAATTAAAGAAAAATATGCTATGGTAGATATGGGTGCTATAAACTTTGTAATTAAAGGGGCTGATATAATGTCACCAGGAATAGTTGATGCTGATGAAAGTATTGAACCTGGCGAGACCATAGTTATTATTGAAGAAAATCATAAAAAACCATTAGCAATAGGTACAAGTTTAATTACTGGAAAAGAAATGATTGAAAACAATAAAGGTAAAGCTATAGAGAACTTACATTATGTTGGAGATTCAATTTGGGAATTAAACATATAAGGAGTAAAAATGAGTAATATTAAATTAAAATACAATTCTGGAAATGTAATTTCAGGAAATGTTCACCAAATAGGTATTATAGCTTTAGGTTCACATAGAGAAAATCATGGTTCTGCACTTCCAATAGATACTGATTCAAAAATTGCAGCCAATATTGCTTTAAGTGTAGCTACTAAAAGTGGAGCCACATTTTTAGGAATTTTTTATGGTGCTACAGAATATGATTACGTGAAACATGGAATTCACCTAAAAAAAGATGATTTAATTGAAAATCAAATTATTCCACAGTTAAAAAACGCCAAAGAATTATTAAATATTTCTAAAGTTATAATCGTAAATGGTCATGGCGGAAATAATTTAATCATAGATTCTATAGAAAAAATATCCGAAAAAACAGGACTTGATATAATCTTCAATAATTCAATTATAGAAAAAGAAGGACCCCATGCTTGTACTGGAGAGCTTTCAATGGGTAAAATATTGGGAATAATTGATGAAAACAAACTTAAAGAACATGCAAATTTTGATAAAAATCCTGAAGTAGGTATGGTAGGTTTAACATTAGCACGTGAAAATGAACCTATTATAAATCAGGAAGCTAAAGAAATAGAACAAAACGGATTTGAAGTAGATGTTAACTATGGAAAAAAATTAATTGAAACAGCTGAAGAAAGTATTCTTCAGGATATTAAATCATTGTTATAAACATCATTTTCCAAGTTCTATTTTTTTAATTAATCTCTTACATTCATTACTTGTTTTTTGATTATTAAATGCCAAACTGATTCTGGAAATAGCTTCTAACATACGTATAACACTATCTAACCATGTAAATATATCACCCGGATAAATATGAATATCATAATTTGACATGAAATACCTACTTATACTGTTAGGACTCCAACCATTAAGTCTTAGTTTAATAATCCTATTTGAAACATTTTTTTCCAGACATCTGCAGAACGGACTTTCTTTACATTCACAATTCATAAAATCTATTTGGAAAGAAATTAATTTTTCAGCAAACTGATCATCCAATTTAGCTAGAACATCACCGGATGTAATTATATCCCTATTAGAATCTGCAAAAAGTCTTGAACTTATGTTTGTTTTTAAAGCACTTGATAATCTGCTGGATAATCTGTTACTTATATATGCACTTTCAAAAGGTTCCAAATGTTCAACAATTAATAGGGGATTCTGTTTTAAATGTTTTTTAATATATTCTGATTTAGATAAAGTTAAAAATGATACAGAAGTTGCACGACCATATTTAGTTGGTAATACCGTATCAGACAAATTTCTATGTTCAACTATCAGTTTTTTATCCAGTAAGATATTAATAACATCATCAAAAAGTATAGGAGTTTCGATTTTATTATACTTTTCTTCAAGATTACTTAAATTAGCATTTTTAATTGCAGAAATATCCGCCAATATTTGTTCTATTGTGTCATCTTCACTATATTCCACATTTACATTATCTACATCACTATCCAACAAATCTATAGCTTTCTGTTCTTCTGATTCGTTTTCAAATTCTTTTCCTAATTCTGGTAACAGATATACTTTTCCCATATCATGATAAGATGGTCTTCCAGCACGCCCCAACATCTGCGAAAAGTCATTGTTTGTTAACCATTTATTACCCATTCTGAGTGTTTCAAACAATACTTGTGATGCTGGAAAATCAACACCAGCTGCTAATGCCGCTGTTGTTACAACTGTAGATATCTTCTGTTGAGCAAAATCTTTTTCTATTTTAACCTTCTTAGAATAGGATAATCCTGCATGATAGGCAGCCGTTGAAATTCCTTTCTTTTCAACCTGTTGTGCAATTGAATGAGTTTTTCTACGTGAATTAGTAAAAATTATTGTTTGTCCCTTAAAACCTTTAGAAGATTTTGATTCGAATTCTTTTTTTGCAAGTTTACCCAACAAATCCTTCTTCTCAAATTCATTTTTAGTAAATATCAAATGACGTTCCAGAGGCACAGGTCTTTCTTTGTATTCTACCAATTTCATATTAAATTCATCAGCAATTTGTTTTGAATTTTTGACTGTAGCTGATAAACCAATTAACTGTGATTTTGGAAAAATAGTAAGTAACCGTTTTAATAGTCCATTTAATCTAGGTCCACGTTCTTCTTCATCAAGCATATGAATTTCATCAATAACTACTGTTCCAACACCTTTTAATTGATGATAATTTCCAGAACGAAGTAAAAAATCCAATCCCTCATATGTAGCAACGATAATATCTGCATTTTTAACAGATTTATTCGAAATAGTCAATTCACCCTTAGCTTTAACACGATTTGATCCTACTTTAATTGCAACATTTAATCCCAATGATTTATATTGTTTTTTAAAATCCCTATATTTCTGATTAGCTAATGCAACTAAAGGAGTTAAATAGATGAATTTTTGATGATTCATTGCTTTAGGTATACCTGCCAATTCACCTACTAAAGTTTTACCTGATGCAGTAGCAGAAACCACAAGCAGATTTTGATTATTCAATAAACCTGCATTTAAAGATAAAATTTGTATTGGTAATAAATGTTTGATTTTAGGTGCTAAAATTTTTTTCAAACGTTTAGGTATCTTCAATTGATTGATCTTAATTTTAGGATATTTTGTTTTTTTTACTCTTATTTTATCATATACGGTTAAATCGTCATGTTTAATTGGATTGAACTTTGGATTTAAAACTTGCAGTACCTTTTCAAGATTATTTGTTTTATCCAATAATTTCTTAAAAGTAGTAAATGATTTTTCATCATATCCTCTTAAATTCATAATTCGTTTGATTTCTTTTAAAGCACATTTTTTACAAATGAATTCGTCATATAATTTGTAAGAAGAGGATTTCTTTAATATTGTAATATTTCCTTCAAAAGTGCAATGTCTACAGATATGTGTATATTGATAAGCTATGTTTAAAGAGTTTAACATAGATTCAATATCCTCATCTTTTGTAGCTAATAAGACGCTTTGTTTTCTTAAGATTTTTATTACTTCTTTTGGAGATTTTAAAGTCTCAACATTGTCCTGTTGAATAATAAAACGATAAGGTCTGATTTTTCCATTATTTTCTTGTAATTTAAAATAGCTGAAAAATAATGGTTTTCTTTCACTATTCAAAGCACCTTTTGCAGGACCTATAGGATATAATTCTACATTCTTTTTATTACGTCTTAAAATTATCATATTATCAATAACTAATTAAAAAAAAATAACCTAACAATTATATTAAGTAAATATTTATCATATCTTTTTTTAGTATTTTTCTAAAAATATTTAAAAAAAAATTTTAGAATAATATCATGAACTTATATCAATTATTATTAAAAAGATACAAGGAATGTTGAAAAAATAATAGGTAAAAAATAATTAATTAATACATCAAATATTATAATCAGTATATTTAAAATAAAAAGTCAAAAAAATAATTATCGTTATAGGATGTGAAATATATGTATAATATGGGAGCATCAACTAAACCAGGATATGATATAGCCAATAAAAGTAGAGAAATCATAAAATCATTAATTGATGAAGATACAAAAGATTTAACTTATGAAGAAAGAGATATTGTTGAACGTGTTGTCCATTCAACAGCAGACCCTGAATATGCAAAATTAGTTAAAATATCACCTACATTTGTAGAAACAGCATTAAACTGTTTTGACAACAAAGAAGATATTCTAACTGATATAAATATGGTAAAATCAGGAATTACACGTTATGATGGTAATGTAATGTGTTATATTAGGGATGAACGAGCAGTTAAATTAGCTAAAAAAGAAGAAATTACTCGTTCAGCAGCCGCTATGAGAATTGCTGCAGAAGATGGTTTTAAAGGAGTTGTAGCTATAGGAAATGCTCCTACTGCATTATTTGAAGTAATGAGATTAGTTGAAGAAGGCCAAATGGATGCTAGAGCAGTAGCTGGTGTTCCAGTTGGATTTGTAGGTGCTGCAGATTCCAAAGAAGCATTATCCCAGACAGAGATTCCTTATGTAATAACAACAGGACCAAAGGGTGGTACTCCTATCGCTGTTGCTATAATAAATTCATTATTAAATATTAGAAAAAAATAAAGGAGAAAAAAAAGTGAATTTCAATAAATCTAAAGAGTTATTTGATCAGTCCGTGAATTATCTTCCAGGAGGAGTTAATTCTCCAATTAGAGCATTTAAACCCCACCCATTTTTTGTTGAAAAAGCTAAAGGATCAAAATTATTTGATGCAGATGGAAATGAATACATAGATTATTGTTTAGGATACGGTCCTATAATTTTCGGTCATGCAAACGAAACAATAATTAATGAATCTAAGAAACAATTAGAATTAGGTACAGCATATGGCGCACCAACTGAAAAAGAAATAATCCTTGCAAAAGAAGTAATTGATAGAGTTCCTTGTGCAGAAATGGTTCGATTTTGTAATTCCGGTACTGAAGCAACAATGAGTGCTATCCGATTAGCAAGAGGAGTTACAAAAAAGAACAAAATCATTAAATTTGAAGGTTCATATCATGGTGCTCATGATGCAGTTTTAGTAAAATCCGGTTCTGGAATGGCAGGCAAACCGGATTCTCCAGGAGTTCCTGAAGATGCTACCAAAAATACAATATTAGTACCATTTAATGATGAAGAAGCAATGACTAATATTATCAACAATAACAAAGATGAAATTGCATGTATAATCATTGAACCAATAATGGGCAATATAGGATGTGTACCTCCACGTGAGGGATATCTCAAATTTTTAAGAGAAATAACCGAAGACAATAATATTTTATTAATCTTTGATGAAGTCATAACTGGTTTTAGATTAAGTAAAGGTGGTGCTCAAGAATATTATAAAATTATTCCAGATCTTGTTACTTTTGGTAAAATTTTAGGTGGAGGATTCCCTATGGGTGCTATTGCAGGTAAAAAAGAATATGTTGAACAATTTGCCCCATATGGTTCAATTTACCAAGCAGGAACATTTAGTGGAAATCCAATGTCTATAACAGGAGGAATAGCTGCTTTTAAAATATTAGATGACAAATTTTACACAGATTTGCATAAAAAAGGAGAATATCTAAGAAATGGAATATCAAACATATTAAACGATTTAAAATTAGATTTCCAAATTAACGGTGTTGAATCAATGACACAAGTCTATTTTACAGACCATGAAGTATATGATTATGAAACAGCAAAACTTTCAGATAGTGAAGGATTTTTAAAGTATTTCCACACATTACTTGAAAATGGAGTTTTTATAGCACCAAGCCAATTTGAATGTTGTTTCTTATCAAATCAGCACTCAAAAGAAGATATTGATAAAACATTAGAAGCTATGGAAATAGCATTTAAAGAATTATAACCCCCACTTTTTTTAATCTTTTTATGATTTAATTATTTTTTTTAGAAAAAGAATAATGTTTACTTTAGTAAATTTTTAATATCATTTAAAAGAAAGATATAATATTATAAACATAACACAATTGGGTTAAAAAATGGAAATTGCAATTGGTCTAGGAAAGAATAAAGATGTTCTAAAAGCAGTAAAACATTTTCCGTTCAAAATTCATATAGCAAAGAACAATGAGGAATTACTTGCTTACTTAAAAAATCCTAAAATAGATGGTGTAATAAGAGGTTCATTAGAATCCAATATAATAATTGATATAAAAAAAGAATATCCCAATTTATTCAGAGCTTCATTACTAGAAAAAGACAATCATAAATTTTTATTAAGTCCAGTAGGTATTGATGAAGGAGACTCCATTAATTCAAAGATTAATATAATAAGAGAATGTGCTAAAGCAATAAGTCTTATGGGAGAAGAACCTAAAATAGCCTTAATTTCTAGTGGTAGAAAAAATGATAAGGGACGGAGCAAAAAAATTGATAAAATCATTGAAGAATGTGAGTATTTAGAAGAGAAATTAAAAAATGAATACAATATAAAACATTATTATATTCTTATTGAAGAAGCTATCAATGACCACGCAAATATAATTATTGCACCAGATGGAATTAGTGGAAATCTGATATTTAGAAGTTTAGTTTTAGTTGCCGGAATAAAAAGTAATGGTGCTTTAACTCTTAATCAACCAAAAATGTTTATAGATACATCACGTTCACAAAATACCCAAGGTTATATCAACTCGATTAATTTAATGAAAAAACTTTTAGAAAAAAAAGAATCAGGGGACTATTAAAATGATATTTTTACAACCATTATACTCTATTTATGAATGGTACATTTCTAGACATTTAGAAAAAGATAAAATGCCTAAGCATGTGGCAATAATCATGGATGGAAATAGACGATATTCAAAATTACAGGGAAATGCCAATGCAATTGAAGGTCATAAAAGAGGAGTTGATACATTAGAAAATGTTTTAGAATGGTGTATTGATTTAGGAATTAATATTGTAACAGTATACGCATTTTCTACAGAAAACTTCAAACGTTCTGAAGAAGAAGTTAAAGATTTAATGCAATTGTTTGTTGACAGTTTTCTTAGTATAAGTTCAAATAAAAAAATTCATAAAAATGAAGTAAGATTAAAAGCTGTTGGTAGATTAGATTTATTCCCTGAAGAAGTAAGAGATGCTATAGCTGATGCAGAAAAATCAACTGAAAAATATGACAAACGTCTAATAAACATTGCTATGGGCTATGATGGTAGAGTAGAAATTGTTGATGCTTTTAAAAAGATAGCCAATAAAGTTAAAACAGGAGAAATAGAACCTGAAGAAATAGATGAAAAGATGATTAACGAAAACCTTTACACTGCAGGTTTAGAAGATCCTAATTTAGTCATTCGTACTAGTGGTGAAGAAAGATTAAGTGGATTTTTATTATGGCAATCCTCTTATTCTGAATTATATTTTACAGATAGTTTATGGCCAGAACTAAGAAAAGTAGATTTTTTAAGAGCTATACGATCATATACTCAAAGACAGAGAAGATTTGGAAAGTAAAGGAGAAAATACAATGATTGATTCACATTGCCATTTGAATTTTGTAGAATTTGATGAAAACAGAGATGAACTTATTAATAAATATAAAGAAGAATTTAAGTACATAGTTGATTGTGGTGCAAGTATAGATGGCAATATACGATCACTTAAACTTAAAGAACAATACGATGGTTTTATTAAATCAACTATGGGATATCATCCAGTATATGCTGGACAAGATGATGCTGAAACAACCCAAAAAACTATAAATCAAATTATCGAAAATTTAGATAACATCCAAGCAATTGGAGAAATAGGATTAGATTTTTCTGAAAAAAGATCCGAAGATGAACTTAAAAGACAACACAACAATTTCCACAAAATGCTTGAACTGGCAAGCGAATACGATATGCCTATTGTTTTACATGTTCGTGAAGCAGAAAAACATGCATTAGATATAGTCAAAGAGTATCCTAATATTCCTGATGTGATATTTCATTGTTTTAGTGGAGGAAAAACCACAGCTATTGAAGCAGTTGATTGTGGATATTATATTTCATTTGCCACTAATGCTCTTTTTTCAAAAAAACACAAAAAAAATATCAAAGCTGTGCCTTTAGAAAACATGTTAACTGAAACAGATAGTCCGTATTTATCTCCAGTAAAAGGAGAATATAATCAACCATCCAATATACGATTAACCATTGAAAGAATTGAAAGAACAAAAAATATTAGCTTTGAGGAAATTGAAAAACAAACCGAAAAAAATGCTATGCAAGTATATAATTTATAGGTGAATCTTATGGCCCAAGAAGAAATGTTAAAGTTATATGTGGAAAAAAGGAAAGAATACGAAAAGAAAATAAGGGAAGATTTAGAAGATATTGAAAACTCTGTTAAAGATTTAGCACAAGTTGGAGATTATTTCAGTATAAAAAATGATGATTTAATGATTACTATTAAAGCTATAGAACTTAATGAAGAAAAACATATTGCTATTTTTACAGATAAAGATAAACGCGAAATTCCATTTAATCAATTAACACTCACTGAACATCCTGATTTAATTCTTTGGATTATACAAAATGATGCTTTAATAAAAGAAGGATTTAAGGAAGTATTGATTAATGCTGTTCGTAATGGTGAAAATATTATAAATACTCTTAAAGCTTTAAAAGTTGATTATAAGTAGGTGTTAATTTGAAACCGTTCGTATTGTTGAACTCAGCTATGACTGTTGATGGAAAAATTGCAACAAAAGACAGTTCTTTGCAAATTTCTGGAAAAAATGATTTAATCCGAGTGCATGAACTTAGAAAAAAATATGATGCAATAATGGTGGGTATTAATACTGTTATTATTGATAACCCCAAGTTGACTGTACATAAAATTGAATCATCAAAAGAGGATAATCCAATACGTATAATTATAGATAGTAAAGCGAGAACACCACTAGATTCATTAGTTTTAAATGATGATGCTCAAACTATAATTGTTGTTTCAAAAAAAGCTCCTGAAGAAAATATTACCCAACTAGAAAAAAAATGTCAAATTTTAATATGTGGAGAAGATCAAGTAAATTTAAAAGAAGCCTTAATAAAATTATATGATATAGGAATAAAATCAATATTATTAGAAGGAGGTTCAACATTAAACTTTTCCATGTTAAAATTAAAATTAATCGATGAGATATCTATATGTATCGGTTCAAAAATATTGGGTGGATCAAGTTCTAAAACATTTGTTGACGGAGAAGGTTTTGAAAAAGACGAATGTGTTGAACTGGAATTAAAAAATATTAAAAAAATAGATAATGATGTTGTATTATCATACAACATTATAAAATAATAACTTCCCTTATAACAATCCATGTTTTTTAAGTATTTTTTCCGGATTGTCTTTTAAAATTTTAGGAATTTCGGATTCAGGAACTTCAGCACCTTTAGCAATTCTTTCAGCTAATTCATAATTTATTAAATCATCAGGTGCATGAGTATCAGTATCCAATACCAAATTAGCCCCCATTTCTAAACCTAATTTTGCTACATGACCATTTCCTAAACAATGACCTTTACGTGCACTAATTTCTAACGAAACATCATTATCAATAGCAATTTGTACTTCTTCTTCGGTAATTAAACCAGGATGACCAATTATATCGACTTCCGGACATTCAGCTGCCATTCTATTAGTTCCAGGCCTAACTGGTTCAACAATTGTTTCTCCGTGGACAACCACAATTTCTGCACCATAACTTCTTGCTTGATTTGCTAATTTATCAATTACTTCAATTGGGACATGAGTAATCTCTACACCAGGAATAACCTGTATATCCCAATTATCTCTTATATCATTTACTGCTTCTGCTATTTGTGAAGCTATTTGTATATTTGATGCATCAACATGGTCAGTTATTGCTAATGCTTTATGTCCTAATACATCTGCACGTCTAGCAAGTTCAGAAGGTAATAATTCTCCATCACTAAAAATACTATGAGTATGTAAATCTATTCTTAAATTTTCAGACATTAAAATTTGCTCCTCGTTTTCTCATATTTTATTATATAATCTTATTTATGAAAAGAAGAATATAAATAGATATATGATAAATAATCTTAAAGTATTTGTTCCAGCACATATAACAGGTTTTTTTGAAATAGTTCCAAATAATAATCCCATATTAAAAGGTTCAAAAGGTGCTGGAATTACATTAGATGAAGGAGTTATTACAGAAACTATCATAAAAGAAGGTTCTGGAAAAATTATTTTGAAATTAAACAACAAAGAAAACAAATTAAATACCATAAGCCCAAAGACCATTGATATCATTAAAAATACATATAATTTTGATTTAAAAAATTATGATATAACCATCAACCATGAATGTAATTTACCAATCAGTGCAGGATTTGGAACTAGTGCCGGATTTGCTTTGGGAATTAGTTATACTCTTCCAAAATTATTAGGATTAAACGAATCTTTTAATAAATTAGGTGAACTTGCACATTTAACTGAAATATCAAAATCCAGTGGTCTTGGAGATGTTATTTCAGAAATGAATGGAGGATTAATCATGAGATTAAAAGAAGGTTCTCCAACAAGGGCTAAAATAGACAAAATACCTATAACCCATCCAACTTATGTTATTACAAAAACTTTAAGTCCATTAAGTACAAGTGAAATTATCGAAAATCCATCTTACCAAAAAAGAATTAATAATAGTGGAAAAAAATTACTTAACATGTTAATATCCAATCCAAGTATAGAAAATTTTATAAAGTTATCACGACAATTTTCAGAAGAAGCACAACTAATAAAACCAGAATTAAGGGAAATTTTAGAAATTATGGATGAAGAAAGCATAGGTTCTTCCATGGCCATGTTAGGTAATACTGCTTTTTGTTTGTCTAATACACCAGATATAAGCATTGAAAATTGTATCGTTACAAAAATAAATACAACAGGAATCAAATTTGAAAATTAAAAAAAAATAGTTTTTGAAGATTAAACTTTTTTAACATCTTCAATGGTATATACTATACCTTTATCTTCTAATTTGGAGATTATTCTATTAGTCATTTTACCTACTGCAAATACTAAAACTCTTAAACCTTTTTCTGCTGCACTTGCAGTAGCTGATGCGGTTGCAAATTCAAAATCCGGGTAAACATTTAAATGATTTGTAATAGCTCTTGCACTTGTACCTAATACTCCAATTCTATCAAATTCTTGTGAATAAATTTCATGAATTTTATCCATATCACATACTCTAGATCCACCTTCTGAAATTGGTGGGATTTTTACTATAACTACATCTTTAGGAACTAAATCTATTTCTCCACCCAAATTAATTAAAGTAACATCTTCTCCTTCTAAAGCATCACTGAACACTTCAGCATAAGCTCCGGACTTATCTTCGGTATCTGCATATAATATACCATCTTCCATATTCAGCCATACTTGTTCTCCTTGATGTAAATCTTCAGCTGCTATTGCTGGCCAAATAGATTTATAACCATTCATAGTACTTAGTACCATATCTGAATAAGCTTTAAGGTTTATTGCTTCTGTTTTAACTTTATCGATACCATATTTTGTAATTTTGTATCTAAAGTTAGAACTTCCTGTTTCAACATAGCCTTCTTTAACTAAAGTTTTAATGTTCTCTGAAACAGCTTGAACAGTAATTCCTAATTCATCAGCTATATCTTTTTGTTTAAGATGTGGTTCTTGTTGAGCTATTTTAGCTAATATTTGGAATTTTGTGAATTCACCTTTATTTTTAAAAATTCTCATGATATTGCACCTATTTAGTTATAATTTGATGTGTAAAAAATTTGATTATTACTATTTAATATATTTTTAATTTTATTTAAACTTTTTATAGATGATAATCAGACTATATCCTAATAATTTAAATTATTACACTTAGTATTAAGATTTAATAAAGTAATTTTAATTTAATTGATGGTTACTGTATTATTTAATAAGTTAATAAATTTATCCATATTATCTTCAGGAATATATGCACCACATGCTACACTATGTCCTCCACCAGAACCACCACATTTTTCTGAAATATCTCTTACAAGATTTCCATAATGGATTCCCTCATAACCTAATAATCTAGAACACCTTAATGAAACTTTATAACCCGGTTCATCATCATCTATATGAGTGTAACCCACTATCGGTTTTTGCCAATCATAATTACTTAATAACATTCCAGCTATTGTTCCAACCACACTAGGTTTTATTCCGGAACCATCAAAATACTGGATATTTTCCAATATTTCAACATTGTTATCTTCCTGAATTTTAGATAAATTTTGTGCTAAATAAGCTCTGTGATCTTTAACTAATCTTTCTAATTCATGTGATATCTGGGATCGGTTTCCTTTAATAACTTCCATCCCCAATTCATGTCTTCCATTACGACCACAAGCATTAACTACAGTACTATATTCACTTGCATCTTTAAAAGAAGTATAATCTTCTTCAAAGGTGAATTCATAAGATTCCCCTGAAATTAATTTAGGAACGTACTTAACATACTTATCAGGAACAGCCCTTGTCATCATTTTAAGTAATTCATTAAAAAGTCTGCTTTTTTCATCCAAATTCAAATCACACAAATATCTAACAGTACCTAAATCATTTTTAACAGGAATATCCAGATTTTCAAGAAAATGTATGCATTCATTTCTATTATTAGTTAATGGCAAATTAATATCACCAAAATAAGATAACGCTACAAATAATGGCCTAGTATGTCTACCATATAAGAGCAAATCATTAATATAATTAACAGCACCTACTTCAATAGAATCATTTAAAATTTTCCTATTTAAACCTCTGAGTTTTCCAGTCATACTATTTTGCATATCTCCTACAGCACTAAGTATTCCCATCCAACTCAAATCATAAAAATGAAAAGATTTTGCTAAAAAATAAGATAATCCTCCACCAGAAATAGTATAGGAACCATCTAATCCATAATAATTAGGATTGATTTCTATCAAATCTCCTTTTAATTGAGTTCCCAATTTTCTTATAGGAGGATGATGATCTAAAACTATTAAAGATGAATTAGAATTTTTACATAGATTAGAAATATCCTGTCCAGCACCCAAATCAGAAATAATTGTCAAATCCGTGTCAGTCTCAAGAGATTCAACTTGATTAATTTCAACAAAATTTACATTGTGGTTAATTTCTAATTTATCAAGTATAGATGATAACACTGCACCTGCTGTCATTCCATCACAATCAGTATGTGTAAAAATAGTTATATCTTCAGCATCTAGAATTTTATTTTTTGCTTTGTTAAATAACAAATCCATATGATTTCTAGATTCTTCAAAATTATTATCTGAACTCATAAAAAGCCCCTTAAAAAAATAGAAAAAAATTAATTAGAGACACGATTAATTTTGATTGTACTAGCAATCTTACGTAATAACTCTAATTTTGTTTCATATTCATGTGTTACAATAACACGTCCTGATTTTTCCCACCAAGAACCTGGGAAAGATTTGTCATGTTCAACAGTATACTGTAATTTTAATCTACGTAAAGCTTGACTAATTTCACGAACTTTTGGATCTTCTATTGATTCTTCAAGTGATAATCTACGTCCTTCTTTACGGGAATGATTTGAATTTAAATAAACTGGCCATACTATTGTTTCCATATATTTCACCGATTAAATTTTATGTAATAATGTATCAATCATGTCTTTAACTGTGTAACGAGTTGCTTCAATTGCTGGGAGATTGTATTGTTTCAATGCTTTCCCAGTTATAGGTCCGATAGACGCTATAATTACATTAGAACGTAACTGATTTATAAACTCATCATATTTTTCAGGTTTTTCTTCTTTGATTACCTGCAACAAATTATGTACTGTTAATGGACTAGTAAATGTGATTATATCTATTTGATTATTTAAAACATCTTCCATAAGTTCAATAATTTTACTTCTGTCTTGTGGAATACTTGAAGTGTAAGCTTCAGCAACTGAAACTTCTGCACCTAATTTTTCCAATCCTTTAGGTAAAACATCCCTAGCACTTAATGTACGGGGTAAAGCAATTTTTTTTTCTTTTAAATCGATAGAAGAAAAAGATTCTAACAGACCCTCTGCTGTAAAATCATTAGGAATTAAATCTGGAGATAAACCATACTGTTGTAAAACTTCTTCAGTTTTAACACCAATTACTGCTATTTTTGAAGGTATAGTCTCTTTTGTATAAACATTGAAAAATGATTTTACACCTGCAGGAGATGTAAAAACAATCCAATCATAATCTTCAATGCTGTTTGAAATATTCAATAATTCTTCTGATTTAATTAATTGTAATTCCAATGTTGGTACAATTATTGGTTGTCCATTATTTTCACGAATTATTTTTGCCAAAGATTCTGAACGTTCCACAGGTCTTGTAACAACGATTTTCTTATTATTAAAACCATCAGATGACATTATTCAATTTTACTCCTTAATTCTTCACATTCTAAGTAAATATTTACTACTTCCCCAATAATTACCAATGCAGGAGGTTTAATCTGTTTTTCTGCAATATCAGCCAAAGTACCTGTAATAACTTTTTGATTAGGAAGTGTTCCATTTTCAATAACTGCAACAGGAGTATCAGGAGATTTGTATTTCAATAGTTTTGGAACATATTTTTTAAGTAAACCTACGCCCATAAAGACAACAATAGTATCTGCAGTATAATCCCAATTAACCTGTTTTTCAGTTTTTTGTGGATCTTCATGTCCTGTAACTAAAGTTAAACTAGTAGCAATAGCTCTGTGAGTTAAAGGTAAACCTATTCCTGTTGCTGAACCAATAGCAGAATTTATTCCAGAAACAAATTCAACATTTATTCCTTCTTTTAAAAGAGCTAATTCTTCTTCTCCACCTCTTCCAAATATGAATGGATCTCCACCTTTTAATCTTACTACTCTATCGTATTTTTTACCTTGCTCAATTAACATTTGATTTATTTCTGGTTGCTTTCTATAATGTTCACCAGCCCTTTTACCAACATAAATCAATTCTGCATCATCAGGAGCATAATCCAATAAAACATCATTTGCAAGGCTATCATACAATACAACCTCTGCTTCTTTTAAAATTTTAACTGCTTTTACTGTTATTAAATCAGGATCACCCGGTCCTGCACCAATCATATATACTGTCATTAATATCACCCATATCTGTTTTTTAATATATTAATATTATATATTGTTTTAATTAATATTAAATTGATTTAATAAACTATACCTTCAATAATAGTATGTAGTTTAAAAAAATATTAAAAAAAGATAGAAAATTAATCTAAGAAACTTTCAAAGAATTTTAAACCATCTTTAGAACGTAACAATTCTTCAACTGCCCTTTCTGGATGAGGCATGACTGCAACAACATTACCTTCCTTATTACATACGCCTGTAATTGCATCCAAAGAACCATTAGGATTTCCATCATTGAACGTTAAAACTATTTGATCATCATCATATAATTCTTCCAAATTATCAGTATAATATCTACCTTCTTTGTGAGCTATTGGCAAATCAATAATATCTCCTTTATTGTATAATTTAGTAAAAGGTGTTCTGTTAGTTTTAACTTCTAATTTCTTACTTTTACAAATGAATTTCGCATTTTCATTCTCAATGAATACTCCAGGAACCAAATCTATTTCTCCAAGAATTTGAGCACCATTACATATTCCAAGAACAGGATTGTTATTTTTTGCAAAATCTTTAATTGCAGAAATGATTGGAGTGATTCCTGCAATTGAACCTGCTCTTAAATAATCCCCGTATGAAAAACCACCCGGAATAATTACAACATCCATTTTAGATAAATCACTTTCATTCCAGTAAATATAATTAGGATTAGCTCCTACAAGATTAACTGCATACTCAATATCTCTATCACAGTTAGTACCTGGAAACCTAATTATACCTACATTTACATCAGATACATCTGTCAATCTTATTCCTCACATATATTTATTTCATAATCATGAATAACTGGATTACATAATAATTTTTGACACATTTCTTCAACTTGTGCTAAAGCAGCATCTTCGGAATCAGCATTTAAAGTAAATTGGATTATGTTAATTGTTTTAGTATTATTTACTTCAAAATTAAGTAAAGCTAATGCTTTTTCTATTGTTGATGCTTCAGGATTTAACATTCCTTTTTTTAAACTGGTTTTAACTTCAACATTATAATTCATAATTAATCCTTCCTACTGTAACATTATATTTCTTTTACATTCCATTTTTCTTTTTCTTCATCAGATAATACTAGATTAACCACTTTAAGGTAAGCATCGACAACCCCGTCTTCACCTTTTCTGTAAATATCCTTATCAAAGTTTTCATAAGTTTCAGAATCCCATAATCTAGTAGTATCAGGACTTATTTCATCACCAAGAATCATATTTCCTTCATTATCTTTACCGAATTCAAGTTTGAAATCTACTAATATAATTCCTCTTTCAATCAAGTAATCAGACAAAATTTTATTAATTTTTAATGTTATTTCACGAATTTCATCTAGTTCTTCTTGAGTAGCTATACCTAAAGCTTTAATGATACTATCATTAAGCATAGGATCATGATATTCATCATTTTTATAATCAAATTGCATTACAGGTGGTTCTAATTTTTGATTTTCTTCAAAAGGATATTTTTTTAATAAACTTCCTGTAGCAATGTTTCTACAAATAACTTCCAAAGGAATCATTTGTAAGGATTTAGTTCTCATTTCATCAGAAGATAATAATTCAATGTATTGTGTAGCAATACCATTTTCTTCTAAAACTTTAAATAATTTAGCTGATATCAGAACATTACAATAGCCTTTTTGACTGAGTGTATCTTTTTTAGCACCATCTCCTGCTGTAATATCATCTCTAAATTTAATGATTACTTCGTTTTCATTTTCTGATTTGTAAATATCTTTTGCTTTACCCGCATAAAGTAATTCTCTATTAACGTCACTCATATTAAATTCCACAAAAAATTTTTGAAAGATATAATTTTAAAAAATAATATTGATATCTTTTTAGTTACTATTATCTTTGTAAATGATAAGTATTATAATATATGAATTAAATAATATATAATAATATTATAAAAGAGAAATAAATCTTAGATTACTATAAAATAAGGTGAATATAGAATGTGTGGAATTGTCGGATGTATACTAAATAAAGAAGTAGCACCTACTATAATTGATTCAATAAAAAAATTAGAGTATAGAGGTTATGATTCTGTAGGTATAGCCACTGTAACAGACAAAATTAATGTAAAAAAAGGAAGCGGAAAAATCAAAGAAGTAGATGATGAAATTCATTTAAAAGAAATTGATGGAAACATAGGTATTGCACACGTTAGATGGGCAACACATGGAAATCCAACAAAAGAAAATGCTCACCCACATTGTAGTTGTGATAATAAAATTAGTGTAGTGCATAATGGAATAATTGAAAATTACAAAGAACTACGTTCTGAATTACAACGCGAAGGACATGTATTCAAATCCGAAACCGATACTGAAATTATCCCTCATTTAATAGAAAAGTATATGAATGAAGGAAATGATTTATTAAAATCCACACAATTAACAATTAATAAACTAATAGGATCATATGCATTAGCAGTAATCAGTACAGAAGAACCTGATAAAATTATTGGTGCAAGAAAAGAAAGTCCATTAATAGTAGGAGTATCTGAAAACGGTAATTTTTTAGCATCAGATGTTCCAGCGATATTAAATGAAACAAGACATGTTATTTATTTAGAAGATAACGAAATTATCCAATTAGAAAAAGATAAAGTCACTATAATGGATAAAGATTTAAATGTCATAGAAAAGGAAATTGTGGAAATTGATTGGGATCCAGAAATGGCTGAAAAAGGTGGCTACGATCATTTCATGCTTAAAGAAATATTTGAAGAACCTCAAGTAATCCGAGATACATTATCAGAATCACCGAAAATAAAAGAAATTGTTAGTAAATTTAAAAATTTCAACAGAATATGTTTTGTAGCTTGTGGAACAAGTTATCACGCATCATTAATTGGTGAATATTTAATAGAAACACAACTACACATTCCAACAGAAGTTATATTAGCAAGTGAATTTGAATATTTCCAAAATACATTAGATGACCATACATTAGTAATTTTCATAACTCAATCAGGAGAAACAGCTGATACAATTAACGCATTAAAAGTGGCTAAAAAAGTATCTGAAACATTAGCTATTGTTAATGTTGTTGGCAGTTCTATTACAAGAGAAGCAGATCATGTAATATACACAAGGGCAGGACCAGAAATTGGAGTTGCCGCTACAAAGACGTACATTAGCCAATTAATTTGTATTTATTTATTAGTAGCTCATTTAAGTGAAAATAAAGAACTTATAGACAGATTATATTCAATACCAGAACTTGCTGAAAATTCTTTAAAACGTGAAGAAGATATTAAAGTTATTGCTAAAAAATACAAAACTGCAAAAGATTTCTTCTATATTGGCAGAGGTTTTAATTATCCAACAGCATTAGAAGGTGCTTTAAAACTCAAAGAAATAACATACATACATGCAGAAGGATATCCGGCAGGAGAATTAAAACACGGACCTTTAGCTTTAATTGAAGATGGAATACCTGTAGTAGGATTACTTCCACCAGGACCTAGTTATTCAAAAACATACAACAATCTTCAGGAAATCAGAGCCAGAGGAGCTCATATGATTATATTAGGTTCTGAAGAAGATACACAAATTGATGATGTACACGATAAAATATTATTTGATTCAATTATAGATGAAATGATTGCACCATTAATATATATTATTGATTTACAATTATTATCCTATTATATTAGTGTAGAAAAAGAAATTGATCCGGATAAACCTAAAAATTTAGCAAAATCTGTTACTGTTGTATAAACAGTTATTGTGATATTATGAAAAAAAGCTCATATGGTGGAATTTCTGTAATTTTATTTGTAAGCATTATTGCTTTATGCTGTGGGGCAATTTGCGGAATGAATCATATTGGAGAAACATACAGTAGAGAAATTATTCCAACATCTGTAAGTACTCCTGTTGATGTTATTAATGTTATTGATGAAAAGAATTTTGAAGCAGAGAATATTACAATTAAATTATATATTCCAAAACCAGTAACAAAGAGTAACACAACCAATACCACAAACAGTACCAACACAACAAATTCCACTGTTATTGATCTTAATCATAGTTCCAACAGTACTTAAATTAACCTCCATACCCAATTATTATTTTTTTAAGGAATAGATTTCGATGTTTAAAACAATAATTACACCAAATATGTCTGATACTGATGCTTTAAGACATATAAATTCCAATGTAATACCCTTATGGTTTGAAACTGGAAGAACTGAAGTATACAATATTTTTAATCCTACACACGAACTAACATATAAAAAATGGAATTTAATGTTGGTACGTATGGATTTTAATTTTATAAAACCTATTTATTATGGATATGATGTTGAAATTAGAACATATATTATTAAATTAGGTAAAAGTTCAATTACGCTATTACAGGAAGTATGGCAAAATGGTCAACTACGAGTTAATGGAAAATCCGTGATGATTTTCTTTGATTATATTCGACAAGAAAATAAAGCTATACCTGAAGATATTAGAAATAGTTTATTAAAAGAAATAATAAGTATCGATGAACTTGAAGAAAAAAATAAAAAAGAAATAAAAAATAATAAGAAAAATAAGGATTATGAATTCATTGAAAGATAATATTACATTTGATTACCCATTATGAAATTCATAATATCCTCAGGAGATGAACGATTAACAATAGATAAATAAGGATCATCAGATTTACGTTTAATTATTAAAATATCAGAAACGTTTCCTTCTTTTATACTTATATCTTTTCCCAATATTTTAAATCCATTTATTGTAGCCATTTTTAATATATCATATGCAGTAATCTTATTTTTGTATGAAGCTCTAACAGCTTTAAGAGCATACTCCATTTCTCTAAACATATCTGGTTGATTAAACATTACATTATCAGTCCCTAATGCCACATCAATGTCATTTTCAACATATGCACTTATTGGTGGAACACCAACAGATAACATCCCATTAGAACGAGGACACGCTACTACAACCGGACTTGTAGCATCCAATAATTCCAAATCCTGTAAAATAGGATGAGTTGCATGAATTAATGTTGTAAACCCTGCTTTTAATGCACGTTCTATTTCTGTTTGATTAGTTAATTGTACTGATTGTTCTTGTAACTCATAATATTCTGCTACATGGACAACAGCCAATTTATCTTCTTGATTACACACATCTGCTATCTGAAGCATTATTTCCGAATCCACATCTTGAACTCCACTTAATCCTATCCCATCACAGTGCTGTAACAATTCTCGTGTAATCAATCTTGCTTCTTCAGGTGTTGTGGAAGGATCATAATATTTATCACTTCTTCCAAGAATACATGCATTTATTGGTAAGTCAAAAATTGCTTGTTTCAATAAATTAATTCCCTTGATTCCACCCTCTCGGAAATCTATAAAAGTACTTGTTCCTGAATACAACATTTCTTTTGCTGTTTCATGCATCGCATTTATTAATTCCACATCAGAAGCTTTTGATAAAATTTGGTGTTTTAATCCATTAGGTGGTTCAACCAGTTCTTTTATAGGTAACCCATCACCTACATCCTTTGATATAGAGTCACCTATATGAATATGTGCATTTATAAAGGCAGGTAACACTATACAATTTGTAGCATCAATTATTTCACCTTCTTCATCATTAGGTGATAATTTAATTATCCGTCCTTCATCATTTATTATAACATTAGTTTCAACTGCTTTCAAAGTATGACCGGTTAATACCAAACCATTTTTAATAGTAATCATAAGAAACATCTCAAAAAAAGTTTATAGAGGGAGGTTAAAATATTAGTAAATTATTCTGCATATTCATTTAATGATTTTACAGTTAATTCACCATTACTTGCTTCTTCAATAGCTTTTAGTACAGCATTAGCTGCGGCAATTGTTGTTACATAAGGAATTCCTAATTCAACAGCCAATCTTCTGATAATATATCCATCATCAGCAGATTGTTTTCCACTAGGAGTGTTGATTAAGAATGCGACTTCACCATTAAGCATTGCATCACGAATATTAGGAGAACCTTGACTAACTTTTCGAATAACTTCAATATCAATATCAGGTACTGCTTCTGCAGTACCTCTAGTAGCAATCAAATCAAATCCTAATTCTTTAGCTTTTTTAGCTATTGGAGCTATTTTTGGTTTATCCAAGTCACGAACACTTAGGAAAATTTTACCTTCAGTAGGTAAATTGTTACTTGCAGATAATTGAGATTTATAATATGCCAAACCAAAGTTTTTATCAATACCCATTGTTTCTCCAGTGGATTTCATTTCAGGACCTAATACTGAATCTGATTCTGGGATTTTAAGGAATGGGAATACTGATTCTTTAACTGCAACATGTTTAATATCTGCATAATTTACTAAATCAAAGTCAGAGAGTTTTGCACCTAACATAATTTTAGAAGCAATTTTTGCTATTGGTATTCCTATTGCTTTACTAACAAATGGAACTGTACGACTTGCTCTTGGATTTGCTTCAATAATGTATAATTTTGGTTCAGGATCAACTTTGATAGCGTATTGTATATTTATTAAACCTACAACACCTAATCTTAAAGCTAATTTTCTAGTATATTCTTCCACTTGATCAATAATTTCTTTAGATACTGATTGTGGTGGAATTACACATGCTGAATCTCCTGAATGTATTCCTGCTTCTTCAATGTGTTCCATGATTCCACATACATATACGTCATCCCCATCACATAATGCATCAACATCTAATTCTATAGAATCTTCTAAGAATTTGTCAACCAATATAGGATGTTCTTTTGAAACTTTTACAGCTTCTTTCATATATTCTTCCAATTCGGAATCATCATATACAATTTCCATTGCACGTCCACCAAGTACATAGGATGGTCTTACCAATACAGGGAATCCTATAGAATGAGCTGCATCTCTTGCTTCATCATATGAATTAGCAATCCCATAGTCTGCTTGTGGAATACCTAATTCATTTAATACTTCAGTAAACTGTTCCCTGTCTTCTACCATATCAATACTTTCAAATGGAGTTCCTAATATTTTAATTCCTGCTTTATTAAGACTTTCTGCTAAGTTAATAGAAGTTTGTCCACCAAACTGAACGATTACTCCATCCGGTTTTTCTTGTTCTAATACTGCCAATACATCTTCTTTTGTTAATGGTTCAAAGTATAATCTGTCAGAAATGTCATAATCAGTACTTACAGTTTCGGGGTTATTGTTAATAAGTATTGTTTCAACATTTTCATCTTTTAATGCTAAAGCTGCATGCACACAACAGTAATCAAATTCTATTCCCTGACCGATTCTTATTGGACCAGCTCCAAGAACAGCAATTTTTTTATTGTCACTAACTTTCATATTGGATGGAGAGTCATAAGTACCATAGTAATAAGGTGTTTTTGCTTCAAATTCTGCAGCACAAGTATCTACCATCTTGTATTCCGGTGCTAAATTAATTTCATGACGTGCTTGTGAAACTTCATCTTCACTTAAATCCAATAATTGACCTAAGCGTTTATCTGAAAATCCGTATTGTTTAATTTTTCTAAACATTTTAGCATCTTTAAGAATATCAGTTCCCTGTTTTTGTATCTCTTCTTCACAATCAACAATACTTTTAATTTTATTTAAGAAGAAAGGACTGATTTTTGTTATATCTGCCAGTTCTTGAATATCTCTTCCGTCTTTAATTGCTGAATAGATATGGAATAATCTTTGATCAGTAGCATGTTCCAAATCATAATCTGTATATTCAGTATATTCAAATGCTTCTTGATCAATATCCAAAGATCTGATTGCTTTTTGTAATGATTCTTCTATAGTTCTTCCTATAGACATTACCTCACCAGTAGATTGCATTTGAACACCTAATTCACCAGAACTGGTTTTAAATTTGTCAAATGGCCATCTTGGAACTTTAGCAATTACATAATCAACTGCAGGTTCAAATGATGCTGGTGTTTCTTTAGTAATATCATTTCTGATTTCATCCAATGTCATACCTAATGCTATTTTTGAAGAAACTTTAGCAATAGAATAACCAGTAGCTTTACTAGCTAATGCACTACTTCTGCTCACACGTGGGTTTACTTCAATAACTTTATATTCTCGAGTTTCAGGGTGTAAAGCAAATTGTATGTTACATCCACCTTGAATACCTAATGCTTTAATGATTTTTATGGAAGCATTTCTTAATTTCTGATTATCTTCATCAGATAAAGTTTGAGTAGGTGCTACAACAATACTTTCTCCAGTATGAATTCCCATAGCATCAATGTTTTCCATGTTACAAACTATAATACATGAATCATTTTTATCACGCATTACTTCGTATTCAATTTCCTGCCAACCAAGTACGGATTCATCAATTAATACCTGATCATTGAAACTCATATCCAATCCATGAATAACAATTTCTTCAAATTCTTTTTTGTTGTTTGCAATACCTCCACCAGTACCACCAAGAGTAAATCCCGGCCTTACAATTACTGGGAAACCAATATCTTCAACAGCTTTAAATGCTTCTTCTAATGAATTTACAGCATGACATTTTGGAATAGGTTCATTTAATCTGTCCATAAATTCTGCAAATAAATCCCTATCTTCTACATCTTTAATAGTTTGGATAGGAGAACCTAAAACTTTAATACCATCAAGTACACCCATTTTATCCAAATCAACAGCTATGTTTAAACCAGTTTGTCCACCCATTGTAGGTAATATTGCATCTACTTGTTCTTTTTCAATAATCTTAGCAACAATTTCAGCAGTTAACGGTTCTACATAAACTTTGTCTGCTGAATCAATATCTGTTTGTATTGTTGCTGGATTACTATTTACAAGTACTGTTTCAATGTTTTCTTCACGTAAAGATTTACATGCTTGTGAACCAGAATAATCAAATTCTGCAGCTTGACCAATTTGAATAGGTCCTGATCCAATAATTAATACTTTTTTAATACTTTCATCCTTTGGCATATTTCTTAACTCCTCAAAAAAAATAGTTTTAATTCATTTTCCCCTTATATTCTTTAATTGTGTTTACAAAATTGTCAAAGAATACTTTTGAATCATGTGGTCCAGGTCCAGCTTCTGGATGGTATTGGATACAAGTTATAGGTAAAGTTTTATGTTTAATTGCTTCAGGGGTTCCATCATTTAGATTAATTTGAGTAATTTCTAAATCAGTTCCATCAATAGTGTTTTCATCAATTGAAAAACTATGATTCTGTGAAGTCATATAAACTCTACCAGTTTTTAAATCTTGTACGGGTTGATTTGAACCTCTGTGTCCAAATTTCATTTTATAAATTTTTGCACCATAAGTTAATGCAATAATTTGTTGACCTAAACAGATTCCTGCAACAGGCATTTTTTCAGCTACTTCTCTGATAGTATCCTGAATTTTTTCAACATTTTCCGGATTTCCAGGACCACTTGAAACTAATACACCATCAACATCCATATCAAATATTTCTTGTGCACTTGTTGTAGCAGGAACTAATGTTACTCCAACATCTTGAGCAATTAAATGATCAGTAATGTTTCTTTTAACACCACAATCCAATACAGCAACATTGTATTCTTTTCTTTCTTGAAGTACTTTTGGTTGTTTTACTGTAACTTTTTCAACTAAATTCATATCTTCAAGATGTGGTTGTTCATCTAATATTTTAAGTAATTCTTCATCAGTGATATCAACATTAGCAACAACTGCTTTCATTGAACCTAATTCTCTGATTTTTAATGTTAATGCCCTGGTATCTATTCCACTAATTCCAGGAACACCATTTTCTTCTAAAAATTCAGATAACGATTTTTCTGATTTTGGATGACAAGGTTCTCTACAAACTTGTCTTACAACATATGCTTCTGCTTTAATATCATCTGATTGATACCATTCAGAAGATACTCCATAATTTCCTTCTAAAGGATATGTTGACATCAATATTTGACCCTTGAATGAAGGATCTGTCAATGCCGCAACATAACCTGTCATTGAGGTTGAAAATACAATTTCTCCAGCTTTAATTGTTTCTGCTCCGAAACCTTCACCTTCTAAAATTGTACCATCTTCCAACGCTAATTTTGCAGTTCTTATCATTATTTTAACCCCGATTGATTTTTAATAAGATACTGTTAATAATGTATCAGCATCATTTTTATAATTTTACAGCAAATGAACTATATATTAAAAATTTTTACATTAAACTGTCTAAAAAAATTTTATTTTTAAAAAAAAAATCGATATGATTCATAATCATATTTAAAACTATAAAATAGTTTTAGATTAATTTATAAAAATTAAATTGTTATTTTTTAAACAATTAAAGAATTCTCAAATAATAATTTAAAAACTTTTTATGAAAAATTTTACTTGTTCATTTCTAATATTAATATATAGTACATAATAATAAAAAAAAGTTGCGATTAAATAAAAAGTTTAATTAATCTCAGAATTTACATAGTGCATTATGATGGCATCTTCACCATCACCATAATAAGATTTTTCTTCTCTTACTTTAACGAAACCATGCTTTAAGTAAAAATTTATCGCAGATATGTTTGATTTTCTTACTTCCAATTCTATTACATTAATATTATTTAAAAAAAAGATTTTCAATGTTTTCTCTAATAATAAAGAACCGACATGCATATTCCTATAATTAGAATTAACTGCAATAGCGATAATATGACCCATTCCATCACGAATCCAGAAAATTATATATCCAACAACATGTTTACCAACTTCTGCAACGGCAAATCCGGCCCCTCGTTCATGTAATTGTAATAAAACTCCTACTGGATAAGGATCGGAAAATGCTTCATATTCGATAGCCAGAACATCATCTATGTCAGATAATTTAAAATCTCTGATAATCATATTATACCCTGAAATTACAAAATTCTATTATAAATATATAAAGTTTAAAATTAATAATATTTTATATTTTAGAATTAAAACAATCTATTAAATAATAATTACTATTATAATATACAAAAATAAAATTAAGATAAAATTAGAATTAACTAAATTTGTATAGTGATTATAATGAGCAATATCTGGTCTAATTTTACAGAATATATTATAAATAATTATAAAAACAGTCAGAAAATTATTGAAGTTGGTGTGGGCAAAATTCTTGAGCCTAGTGACATTCTCAAGGAAAAACTCCCAAATACTGAAATAAAACTAGTAGACATCTATCCATCTAATGAAAATATTATTAAGGATGATATTACAAAACCAACAGATAATATTTATGAAAATGCTGATTTAATATATTCTATAAGACCTCCCGAAGAACTACAAAAAGATATTCTCCATTTAGGGTTAAAATACAATTCAGATATATTGATTAAACCCTTATTTACAGAAGAAATAAATTATAATCTTCAACAGAAATTAAAGTTAGTAAATTTCAAAAGAACAGCTTTTTATGTATATAACACGAGACGATAAACATGAAATGGAATACGGAAGACATAAACAGCATCTTAAAAAAACTAAAAACTCAAGAGAATGGATTAACCACATCTGAAGCTAATAATCGTTTAGAAATCTATGGTAAAAATACATTAAAAGAAAAGGAAAAAGAAAATGAATTAAAAAAATTTTTATCCCAATTTACTGAACCATTAACTGTACTGTTAATCATTGCAGGAATAATATCCGCATTAATTAATGATTTTATTGATTCGGGAGTAATCTTTTTTGTTGTGATATTAAATGCTATTTTAGGATATAGACAAGAAAATAAAGCACAACATGCAATGGAAAAATTAAAATCAATGACTTCCAAATCAACAGTAGTTTTAAGAGATGGAAAAAAAGTAGAAATAAATTCTGAAGATTTAACAATAGGAGATATTGTAATTCTTGAAGAAGGAGATAATGTTCCTGCTGATTTAAGACTTATTGAAACATATAATTTAAAAATTGATGAATCATCCTTAACTGGAGAATCATTACCAGTTTCAAAAAATTCAGATATTGATTCTGAAAATAACAACATTAACCTAGCATACATGAATACTGGTGTATCAAAAGGCAGAGCAAAAGGAGCAGTTATTAACATAGGTATGAATACAGAGATTGGAAAAATAGCTTCATTAATTCAAGAAGAAGATAATGATAAAACTCCATTAGAAATCAAGATAGAAACTCTTAGTAAAACTTTGAGTATTTTTTCTGTTATAATATGTATAATAATATTTGTATTGGAACTTATTCAGGGAATTCCGGCAGCAAACACTTTTATGACTGCTGTTAGTTTAGCAGTAGCTGCTATTCCAGAAGGTTTACCAGCAATTTTAACATTAACTTTAGCGTTAGGAATGCAGAAAATGGCCGGAAACAAAGCAGTTATACGTAAATTATTGGCTGTTGAAACTCTTGGTTCATGTAGCGTAATTTGTACTGATAAAACCGGTACTTTAACATTGAATAAATTAACTGTTACTGAAGATTACATCAGTGACAATGATATGACCAAAACTATTGCAAAATTATGTAATAATGCAAAAATCACCAAAGAAAAAAGAATTGGTGATGCTACTGATATCTCCATATTAGAATATGCAGACGATTATAATGTTGAAAATATAAGATTACATGAAATACCTCTGGACAGTTCCAGAAAACGAATGACTACGATTAATAATATTAATAATGAAGAGTATGTCTTAGTTAAAGGAGCTCCTGAAATCTTAATTAATAAGTGTAAATATATTAGTAAAGATTCTGATGTAACTGAATTGACTTCAAAAGATATAAATGAAATTAATTCTACTGTTCTAGATTTTACCAAGAAAGCACTTAGAGTCATTATGTTTGCTTATAAAAAGGTTGATGATTATACTAGTTATTCCATTAATGATTTGGAAGAAGAATTGATATTTACTGGTATTGTTGGAATGATGGATCCTCCAAGAGATAAAGTTAAAGAATCAATCGAAACGTGTCATAATGCTGGTATCACAGTAAAAATGATTACAGGTGACCATAAGAATACTGCCTCTGCTATAGCACATATGGTTGGAATTAATAATCCTGAAAAAACATTAACAGGTAAAGAAATGGAAAAATTAAGTGATGAGGAATTTAGAAAACTTGTTAATGAAGTAAATGTTTTTGCAAGAGTGTTCCCAGAACAGAAGGTAAAAATTGTTAAAGCATTAAAAGAAAATTCTGAAATTGTATCCATGACAGGAGATGGAGTTAATGATGCTCCAGCATTAAAAAAAGCCAATATTGGAGTTAGTATGGGTTCAGGTACTGATGTAGCTAAAGAGTCTAGTGACATGATACTTGAGGATGATAATTTTTCAACAATTATCTATGCAATCAAGGAAGGAAGAACAATATACTCAAATATCAAACGTTTCATTAAATTCCAGCTATCCACAAATATTGCAGCTATAATAACAATTCTAGTTTCTTCAATTATGCTTTTACCATTACCATTTAATCCTGTAATGTTATTGTGGATTAACATTATAATGGATGGCCCACCAGCTCAGTCATTGGGGGTTGAACCTTCTGATAAGAATATTATGAATGTACCTCCTAGTGATGAAAATATTTTATCCAAAGATAATCTGTTACATATTCTACTAGTTGGATTAGTAATGGCTGCTGGAACCCTTGCTGTGTATATCTATGAATTATCAATTGGTTCTTCACAATTACTTGCCAGCAGTATAACTTTCACAGTATTTGTAATGTATCAATTGTTTAATGTGTTTAATTGCAAGTCTGAAAGTAATGAAACAAACAAAACATTAATAATTGCAGTCATAATTTCATTTATCTTACAATTATGTGCTATTTACATCCCATTGTTACAGAACATATTCCATACAACAAGTATTAATCCAGAATCATGGATTGTAATAATAATTGCATCTGCTATGATTATAATTGCAGAAAAAATTATACGTAAATTCGAGAATGCTATCATATAAGCATTCTTTTCCTATTTTTTTATTTAAAAATAATTAAAATAAGAAAAATTAATTATTTTAAGTTATTTAAATTTAATTTTTTATTGATTTCACGAGCCAGTAATTTATAATAAGCATAAAATCCTAACCAGAATACTGCTGCAAATATTAATGAAATTACTATCCATGAAATTATTGGTTCAATTCCTAAGTTAATAGGCATCCATTGCAGGTAAATTGCTACAATATATAATACTGTTAATCCAAAAAACATTTGGAAAATTACTTGTAATGGTAATGGATATTCCTCTTTTTCATAGATTAAACTAGAAAGAGAAAAGGCCCATCCCACTATATTTGTACCTAAAAATGCGTTAATAACAGTTGTTCCATCAAAAGAAATATTTTGTGGACCATACCTTAATGAGATTATTGACATTAAGAGGAGAATTATAAAAGATCCAACAAACGAACCCATTGCTAAACTTTTAATTATTTTTGATTTCATTTTAAACCACCATTTACATATCTAAAGAATTTTTAAAATCTGATAAATATTTTCTTGAAATATTATCTTTTAAACCATTATTTAATTCAATATACATCATTCCACCTAATGATGGTGTTACCCTTGTCACTTTCCTAATATTTACAATAGTAGATTTGGATATTCTTACAAAATTTGAATTTAGTATTTCTTCAAGTTTATATAATGCTTTATTTATAGTATAATCCTCGTTTTCAGCATAAACAATGCTTTTTCTATTTTCTACCCTTATCATGTAAATATCTTCAAAATCTAATAAGAAAGTATCCTGCTGTTTCTTTACTGCCAAGATGTTTTTATTAGAATTAATATCATCATCATTTTCCAATAATAAAATTGCCTTTTGGATATTATTTGTTAACTTGTTAGTATGTATTTCTGTAAAGGAATCTTTAACATCGTCTGATACAAATAATTTAACTTTCATAAGTATCCCCATATTTTCCTGTTATTTTTAAATTTATCTTATTTTGTTTATTTCCTTTTTTATCATATTATTACGATATTTTTCTACAAATTTATCAAATAATATGTATACTTTGAGAAAATGGGAGATTAAACCAATACCCCAGAACAGGCTCACCCACATAAACCACCATTCATATGGATTAAAGATTAAATTTATCACAAATAATATAATATTTACTGTTATATAACTATACAAGTGTTTAAGAAAACCTATTTTTTCATCCACTCGCTTTTCTGCAATTTTATATAATTCTTCTTGTACCACTTAAAAACCTCCATCATTAAATTGAAGAACATGTCTTTCCTGTCCAATAGTTTATATCAGTATATATAAAGAGTTATTTCCTAGCTAGACTAAGATGCATATTAATGTACTTGACTTGCATTATTTGATAGATGAAATTATCTATGAAAAATTATTAATTATTTTTTAACTGATTTTAAATATTTATTAACAAAAATACATTAATCAAATAAAATAAAAAAAATATTAGATAAAAATAATCATAATCATTGGAGGAATAATGAAATGAGATACATTGTAATGAGTGGTACATCTGATGCAACAAAAGTTATTGAATTTTTAAGCAGTGATGAAAATAATTACATTTTAGCAACAACAGTTACTGACTATGGTGGAAAGATTGCAGAATCTGCAGGTGCAACTGAAATAATTACACATGCATTAAAAGAGGAAGATTTTATAGAACTTATTAAAGAAAAAAACATTGACACATTAATAGATGCTACACACCCTTTTGCAGCAGTAGCAACAGAAACAGCAATTGAAAGCTGTGAAAAAAGTGGAATAAGATATATCCGTTATGAAAGAGCATCCACAGTATTACCCGATTCTAAACTCATACATAACGTATCCTCATTTGAAGAAGGAGCATCCAAATCTAAAGAATTAATAGAAAATACTGATGGAAAATTAATGCACCTTGCAGGCGTCCTTAATCTTAGTAAAATTACAGAAGTAGTTGGTCCAGAAAAAGTTGTTCCAAGAGTTCTTCCAAATAATTTCAGCATTACAAAAACCTTAGAAACTGACGTACCTGCTGCAAACATTATAGCAATGCAGGGAACTTATTCTAAAGAATTTAATAAGGCAATGATGAAAGAATACAATATTTCTGCTATTATCACAAAAGAAAGCGGTGAAAGCGGTGGTGCAGAAAATAAAATTAATGCCGCATTGGAACTAAATATCCCAGTAGTTTTAATTAAAAGACCTGAAGTAGAAAAATTAAGTAATCATACTATGGTCAGATCAATTGACGAACTTAAAAAAATAATTTAAAAATAATCTGTGATTGGAAAATGGGGTTTATATAAATAGCCTCAGTTCGCCCATCATTCATCATCAGTTCAGAGCTCATAGGGATCATCATCGGCTATTTTAAATCTGTTAATGTATAATTAATTATACATTACTCCAGATTCTACTTGTTTTTGACTTTTATTTTTATTTAATACTTTATCAACTGCATCTTCAAAGTTTTTTGCAGATACACTGTAATGTTCTTCTCTTATTGCAAACATTCCAGCTTCAGTACATATTGATTTAAGATCTGCTCCAGAAGCAGATTTTGCATTCATAGCAATTGATTTTAAATCAACATCAGAATCTAAAGTCATATTTTTAGTGTGAATTTTGAGAATTTCAAGTTTACCTTCCTCATCAGGTACCGGAACTTCAATAATTCTATCAAATCGTCCTGGCCTAATTAATGCTGGATCCAATATATCCGGCCTGTTAGTTGCAGCTATTATACCAACATTTCCTCTTGATTCAAAACCATCCATTTCGGCTAATAATTGCATAAGTGTTCTCTGAACTTCCCTATCACCACTTGTTGAACCTTGTAACCTTTTTGCAGCAATAGCATCAATTTCATCGATGAAAATAATAGCAGGAGCTTTTTCTTTAGCTAATTCAAATACTCCTCTTACTAAACGAGAACCTTCACCAATATATTTTTTCACAAACTCAGATGCCACAATTTTTATAAAAGTTGCATTAGTTTCATGAGCTACAGCTTTTGCCAATAGCGTTTTTCCTGTTCCCGGAGGTCCATAGAATAATACCCCTTTTGGTGGTGTAATTCCAACTTCTTCGAATATTTTTGGATTTTTAAGAGGTAATTCAACTGTTTCGATTGTTTCTCTTATTTGATCTTTTAATCCACCAATATTTTCATAAGTAATTTCTGGTGCTTCATCTATTTCCATTCCAGATACTAAAGGATCTTTTTCAGATGTTAAAACATCGACTATACTGAAAGTTTGCTGATTTAAAGCTACTCTAGAACCAATTTCTATTTTATTTGCATCTTTATCAGCATATTTTAATAAAAATGTTGGACCGGTAGTACTTTTTACTACAACTTGATTATCTTCTAAAACTTCCGAAATAGTTGCTAAGACCAATGGTGGTGTTCTAAATCGACTTATTTCACTTTTTAATGATTTAACTTCACGATCTAACCTTAAGTTTTCATTTTCTAATAAAACTTTATCTTTTTCTAATTTTCTAACTTCCCAGGTTAAATTCCGTTCAATAGTTTCATGTTTATCCAATAAATTTGATAACTCTGCATCCCTATCATCACGGACATTTGTTTCAAAGTCTGATTCTTGCATTAAATATCCTCCTTAAAGTTAATTTTTAAATTTAAATGTATTAGTAAGAATTTTTCTAACTATTTGTTTTTTTAATATAAATCACTCTACATTAATATTATAAGATGTCATCCTTATTAAAGTATTTGAAAATATTTAAGATGTAATTTAATCAAAAAAGTTATTTTATTTAAAATACAGAACAATATATAATAATAAAACTATCAAGTGAATAAAATGAACTGTGAAATATGTGGAAGCGAAATTAAAGGAGAACCTTATAAAACTAAAATTGATAACTCTCTTATGGTAACTTGTAAAGAATGCTCTAGATACGGTAAGGTTCAAAGTAAACCCCAACCAAAAAATAAAAGAGTTCCTAAAGGAAAAAACAATAACAATAACAACAATTTCAATAATTATAATAATAGACCAAAAAATAAAACATATTCTAGAAGAACTCGTGAAGAAGAATATGAATTAGTTGAAGACTTTGCAAAAATTATTAGACAAAAACGTGAAATAAGAGGTCTTACACAAAAACAACTCGGAGAAAAAATATACGAAAGAGAGTCTGTAATTCATAAAATTGAAAATGGAAAAATGGTTCCAGATGAAAAAATAGCTAAAAAACTTGAAAAAATTTTAAATATACAAATAATTGAAAAATTAGAAAGTGATGAACGAGAATTCCAAGATGCTAGACGTTTTAAAGAAGCAACTATTGGAGACATTGCTCGTATAAAAAGAAAATAAATATATTTTCTATTTTTTATTTTTTTTATTTTTAGATGAATAATAACCATCAAAAACTCGTGCTTTATCAAATTCTTTCATTAAATCAGCATATTCTGGATATTCTTCACTGATTACTATTACATGTGCTGGAGGATGAGTTTTTCTAATATTCATTATACTTACAGTAGTATCCTCTTTTACTTGAACCAACACAGGTACTTTAATATCATCACGTGGTTTTTGTTTTATAACTCTTTTTGTAACCTCATAAACTTTATCTAAAGAAACTACTTTTGGTTTTCCCACTATATTTAAATTAGCATGTCTTTCCAAATCGGCTAAAACATTTAAAGCTTTTTTCTTATTCATTGCTCTTATTAAAATTAATGCCATAAATAAACTCCTTAAATATAAATAAAAAAAAGATATAGAAGACTAACGTCTTCTAAAGAAAGATTTAATCAAAGTACTTCTGAATAGTGCTAATAAGATTAATAATATTCCAATAATAGTTTGAATATTACCTAACACATCAAATATTTGTGAATCTATAGGTAAATTCCATATAGGTGATGTTCTTCCATTAGATGCCTGAGTGTAATAAACACCAACAGCCCGAACATTTTCTTTAACATTTAAATCTGATGTATCTATATGTTCAACACCAACTAAAGTACCACTATCAATTGCCCTATTAATAGATCCTGCTATTTTTACTGGATCATATCCATTTCTAGTAACTGAAGCAGACACTATATCTGATGTTGCTTCAGATAAACCTTTTTTATCAGAACCGTAAACTGAAACAGATGGATGATCTCCAGATACTGTAATTGCATTTTTAAGTGCATCATAAGCATATATTGTAGTTAATGGACTTCCATCAACTGGAGAAACCTGGTAATTATTTGCTTCAGGGAAACCTATACTCCATCCAGTACTACTTACTTTACTGTATGGTTTATCCATTTCATACCCTACATCATTTAATTGTTCAGGAGTAAACATATCCCCAGTAGTAACACCAGAAATTAAGTTTACTGCACCTCCACCGTGATTTTCACCAGAATCTTTAGCAACTTCTTCGAAAGCTTTTCCAACGATAGTTGTTGCAGGATATCCATCACGAATCATTTTACCAATATTCATTGCAGTTTGTAATCTTACTCTATCTGCAGTTCCTGCTTTAGGGTTTCCTTCAGAATTACGAAGATGTATTATAGCTCCTCTTGTTCCAGCAGGAACAGAAACAACACCCCCTGCTGCAGGTTGAATTCTGATAGTACTAGTACTATCAACAGTAATTACATAAACCTGAAAATCTCCACCTACAGATATTCCTTCAGTAGGATTAACAGCCATCAAACGTATACCATCAAAGTTTTGAGCTACACCTACAATCTGTTGAAGTGAAGAATTTGCCTGAAGTTGTGTTAATGCTGTAATTATAGCTGCAATACGTACATCAGATGTACCTTCACCCCCTGATAACAATGCCGTTTTATGTTCTTGAGAAAATATAAATGTTGACTGGAACATGTTTGAAGCAAAAGATTGACTTCCAGCAGCACATCCATTTGGATCTTTACCAGTAGGATCAGTAATTACTGCAACGTTCATTGTTGCTGAAGCTACAGATGAAAATAACATGATAATTAATAAGAAAACTGATATTTTTGCAATTTTTGAATTATTTAACATTATATCACCAATATCAGGTTTCAGTATTTGCAGCAGCTGAGTGAGTTGCTGTTGTATTATTTATATTATTAATTTTAATTACTGAAAAATCTTCAACAACATTTACTACTACATTACCAGTATTTGAATCGACTTGAACATCAACAACATTTATTGGAGCAATTGATGTTCCGGGAATTGTTGATCTTTTCACTAATTGTTCAGCATTTTGAATTGCATCAGACAACAATAATTGTCTTTGAGATGTGATTAATGTATTTCCTTTAATATAACTACCATCCCTAAATCCTGCCGCTGCCACATTAGATTTAATTGAAGAGAGAGGAACTATATCATTTCCTTTGACCATTACCCCTGCAATAGGAACTCCATCTTCTACATTATCTGATGATGCAAATGCAACATAAGTCATAGCACGACCAGATAAAATTAAAATAAAAGCCAAAATCAGAATGATTAAAGTATCTCTCCTAACTTTTATAAACAATATTTCACCCCTATTTAAAGTGTTATTAAGAAAATTTAACTTCACTTGTTTATAGTAAGATAATTATTAAATATTAGATATATTTTTTATTTTATAAGTAACTAATGTTAATAAAGATATTAATTATTAAGAAAAAAAAATTATTAAAAAAAAAGTTAAAAGAGTTATAAATCATATTTTTCAATCAATAACTCTTTATATTTAAATGCTGCTTCACCTGTACATATTATTAAATCGGATTCTATTTCCAAAGATTTTTCAAAGCCAGCCATAACCTGTTCAATTGTGGCTCCCAAAGTTCCTTGTTTTTCATCAGTAGGCATACTTTCAGGTAGAATTATTTTATCAACATATAATCCTTTATTTAAAGCTTTTTGTGCACATAAATAAGCGTTATAAGATGCAGGAACAATATAATCAGCGTATTCTGAAGAACAATCAAGTATCTCCATATCTCCAGATATTCCTGATTCAGAGGAAGTTGTTATAACATTCACAATAGTTCCATATAAATTTTTAACTTCTTTTAAAACTGTGGTAATACCTGCAGGATTGTGTGCATAATCTATCATTATTTCTTTATTATCTATTTTACCAATTTTATGCATCCTACCATTTACACCATCAAAATCATAAACTGCATTTTTAATATCCTCAAAGGACATTCCTAATATTTCTTTAGCAACAATTATTGCTCCAAGAGCATTATATATGTTGTGTAATCCATTAAGTTTAAGTTTAAAATCAAATTCACCATCTTTACAAATTAATGTGAACTTATTGTGTTCATCATTGATTTTTGTAGCAAAATAATCAGGTTGTGAATAAGAAATTCCACAATCACAGGAATATTTTCCAACTCCTGCAATAAATTCAGAAACTTCAACATCATTACCACAAAAACACTGCTTAAAAGATTTTCTAAACGTCTTTGAATCCAGTCCAAATGTTATTAAATTACCTTCATAATCCAATTCTTTAAGTAAAGCCATAATTGTTGGATCATCACTATTAACTATTAATGTCTTATTTTTAAGTAATTCGACAAATTCACCTTTAACCTTAGCATAACTTAGGAAATCATGACTGTTTGTTAAATGATCTTCAGTAATATTCGTAATAATTCCCACATCAGCCTGACAATTATTAATTAATTTAGTCAAACTTCCTTCAAAACCAAAAGTTCCCGTTTCCAAAATACTTAAATCACCATTTAAACGAGCTTGTAATGGTGGAATGTCTGCAAGATTACCCTGCATATTAGCAAGTTCATGTTCACATGGTTTTAAACCAGCAGAATATGCCAAATGTTTCAATAGGGTAGTAGTAGTTGTTTTCCCATTAGTTCCTGTTATACATATTACAGGATGAACCGGTTCAAATAATTCAAAAATATCTTGAACTGTTAAGATAGGAACATTTAAACTTTGAACTTTTTTAAATAATTTAGATTTTGATTCAATCAATTGTGTAGGCATTATTATATAATCAGATTTAGATATAAAATCCTCAGGCATTTCTCCATAATAAACTGCAATATTAGGATAATTATTTAAAGAACTTCCGAACCTACAATCATCTTTATTAACCATATCCGTTGCTTGAACCTTAAATCCATGGTCAACCAATATACGGGCAATTAAATTACCATTAACTCCACAAACACCTATAACCCCAAACAAGGAATCCGGTTTAATATCAGTTATTTGCATATCTTTTACAACCTTCAGTTAATCCTTTAATTAGTTTTTCTTTAACTTGATTATATGAAGTGGTTCCACCAATTCCTAAATGAACTATATAATCACCAGGTTTTGCATATTTCATTGCTAATTCAGCAGCTTCATCAACTGTACAAAGAGCTAATTTTATTACATCATCATTTTCAATAGCATTTAAAAGACCCAATGCAGAATCCATATGCAATTCACCAGTTATTTCAACATATCCTGTTGCAATAACCATATTTGCATAATCTCCAACAGTTCTACCACTTTCAGTATTATCACGAATAGTTGTTGAATCAACACATCCAAAAACAACTATTATATTTTCATCTTTGATGAAATCCAAAGCTTGTCTAATAGATAATTCAGAACAAGAAGAATCAAAATAAGCTTCAACACCATTAAATGTTCCCAAATGTTCCATTCTTCCACTTACACCAGCAAATAATGATAATCCATCTTTAATAATATCCCAAGAAATGCCATATTCTAAACAGACTGCAATTGCCGCAGTCAAATTAGCATAATTATAAGAAGCAATAGTATCAAAATTTATATCTGATTTTTCTATTGGATTTTCACAATCTATTTTAAAAACATAATTACCATCATCATATGAAGCTAAATATTTAGGAGAATATTTATTTTTGTCAGCATCCAAATTATTATTTTCAAAATCAAAATAAATTGTGTCATCACGTTTATACGTTAACAAATCAGCACATTGAATATTTGCAACTAATTTATCACACATATCTAAAATTAAGGATTTCCTATCAATATATTTCTGCATTGACCCATCAAATTCGCTAAGATGTTCCTGATGTAAATTAGTAATGACACCCATTTTTAGGTCAACATCCCCTAATAAACCTAATGTTCCATGAGGTAATTCAAGAATTGCCAAATCTGCCCCTTTATATTCGCCTCGAACTATATCATCTACAATTGCTTCACTTACTAAGTTCCATTTCATTGAGGAACATTGATAAACATTATATCCTGCCTTTTTAAATATGTTAGTTATCATCGTAGTTGTTGTAGTTTTACCATAAGATCCAGTTATACCAATTTTATCCATATCAATGATAGAATTTATTAAATCACTAATAGTTTTTCTGGTAACAATCTTAATTGAATGCTCATTTATTTGTTGATAAATAGGTGCTGATTCAGGTATAGTTGGAGCAAGGTATATTGCTTCAAATTCTGAAATATCAGGATTATCAACACCCAAATCCAAAGTAACTCCCTCACTTTTAAGAACATCCAACATGTCCTTTCGTATTTCAGTAAATTCATCATATTTTTTTGAATCAACTATCGTTACATCAACACCTTGATGATTTAATAATCTAGCAACAGGACGTCCAGCATTTCCCGCCCCTATTACGACACAATTTTTAAATTCCAACAAAAACAACTCCTTAATATATTAAAAATTTATAGATTATCACTATGATAATATCTTAGTTACATATCTTTTTTTTATTTATAATAATTTTTTGCAAACATAAAAGAAATATGAATAAATGATTAAACAACAATAGTTATCAAGAAATTATCATGAAAAAAGAAATTAAAAAAAATAGTAAAAAAAGTTAAATTATATTATTTTTTTCGAGTATATTCCTTGCAGGATCCATACCCTGTGCACCCAACAATAAAATTACATCAGCTTTTTCAGCTTTATTAAAAGTTGAAATTAATGATTCTTCTAATGAATCAAATAATTCATAAGAAATAGAATTATCATTTAAAACTTTGGTAAATACTGCTAATTCTGAATCAGTTACAGTATTTAAATGATTTACTACATCAGTACTTGTAGTTAATACCAATGAATAATTTTCCTGTTTATCTAATATTTCTACAAGGGCTTCAGCTATCTCCTTATTAATATCTTCCCCTCTACTACCCCTTATAGCATCAATAACAAATAATCGTTCTCCAAGTTTTGCTCCGTTTTCAATAGTTAAATGAATTCCTGAAGGGTTATGTGCAAAATCATCAATAATAACAGGATTTTCCCTTAATTTAATGAAACGTCTTGCAAGAGGTTTATAATTTTTTAATGAATGAATAACTTCATCTTTATTTAACGACTTGTATTCACAAACTGCCAATGCAGCCATAATATCTTGGATAAAATGATTTGAAGTAAATGGTAAATCTTCATATTTAATATAAAGATCATCTTTAGAAAAAATACCCACATTTTCCTTATATGAAATGTCTAAAAGGTTTGATTCATCATAGTCTCCAAAAAACATAACAGTTACATTTTCATTATTTTCAACTACTTGAGACATTTTTTTAATATTTTTATCCTCATAGTTTAATACCAATAATGTTTCTTTATCTTGCTTTGTCAATGCTCTTGCTGCACCTTCAATCTCATATAATAATTCATCAAAGGATTCTACTAAATTCATATGATCAAATGAAGCATTTGTAATTATTGAAACATCTGCGCCTAATGCATTAATCATTTGACAAGAATGATTATTCATTAATTTATCATCCCATCCCTGAACTTCTGAAACTTCCAATGCAATTACATCTATACTTTCATTTTTTTCAGAAAATTCTGTTAATTCAACAGAAACACGTGGATCAATCAAAGTATTTCCTTCAGATTCAGCATCAGTATTTGTATAAGTATTAAATCCTAAATCAGAAAAAATAGTGTAAAGAAGATGAGTAGTAGTAGATTTACCATTAGTACCCGTCACAGACATTTTGAATGCATTTTTTGCATATTTATTAACTGAATAATTTAATGCATAAGCAGTAGCGTATTCAATATGTTCAGTTACTATTAAAGGCAAATCTAATTTTTTTGCCATACCAATTGCATCATCTTGAGGATTCTGTGTTATTAAACAAGAAACATTCTTTTCATGAGCTATTTCAATACCTTTTTCATTTATCCAATGTCGTATAACAATATCATTTTTAGAAGCTTTGTTAAGAAAAGTAAAATTACCATTTAATTCTATATTAGGACCATATAATTTTCCTTTTACTTGTGTTGCTAAATCTAATGTGCTGATACTACTCATTTTATTTCCTCAATTGATTTATATTATTCCAAATAAGAATAATGCAATTACTGATACAAGTAAAGTTACTCCCCAGTACAATAGTATAATTTTTTGTTCTGACATTCCATGATAATTTAAAGTATGGTGTAAAGGTTCTACTGGTAATGTTATTATATGAGCTCTATGTAATAGACTGATTACCACAGAAATAATTGGAACTGCCAAAGCTATTATTGAAAATATTAAAGAATTTCCAAGTAAAGCAGCAACCATATAACCAGTACCTAAAGCATAAGATCCAGTATCACCCATAAATATTTTTGCAGGATAATGATTTAAAACTAAAAATCCTACACAAGCTCCAGCCAATACTACAAATGGTAATGAAGCAACTGATCCAACTACTGCTCCACAATATAAAGCTGATGCAACAGATGCAATTGCAATAATTCCTGCTGCCAAACCATCCATCCCATCTATTAAATTAACAGCATTGATAGAACCAATTATAGCAAAAATTGCTAAAGGAATCATAAGCATTCCTATTTCAATTCCACTGATATTAGTTGATAAAACACCAGGAACAATTAAAAAACAAGCTAAAATAAACTGAGTTAAAAGCTTATATGTTTCTGAAGTTTCTGTTTTAATAGGAATTTCATCAATTAATTCCAGTTTATGATCTTTTTCAACAATTTCAGCATAATCTTTTTTTGCTTGAGGTGAAGCTACTCTTGCTTCTTCCCCAGGTTGTAATGATAATAACCCTATTTTAACAGGTTCATCACCATTATTTCTTACAACTTTTTGATATTCTTTTACTTTAAAACCAAGCAAATCATCAAACATACCAAAAATACCTGCAGCTAACATCATAAATACCATTATATGTAAATAACTAACTGCACCCCATGAAAAGGTTAATAAAGCTATTAAAACAACACCCAGTAAAATTCCAAAACCACCCATAGTAGGTGTTCCACTCTTTTGCCTATGTTCAGACACAATAGGATTATCTCTTATATCTGCCAATAACAATTCTCTTCTTACAGCCGCAGTAAATAATGCTGTTACTATAATTGTTAATATAAAGATTAGTACGTCAATTTGACTAATCATATTTTAACCCCCTAAAGTCGAAAAACTATTATTTATATTATTTATGTATTTAGTTTAAGATTAAAATAAGTAACTATAAATATAAAGAAAATGATTTAAAAAAAAGAAGAGATGATTAAATAAAATTTATATTATTCTTAAGAGCATAATCTTTTACTAAATCATAAGTCATTTCATTAAGATTTTCTCTGGAATCTGCTCTTATTGTCACACGTTGATAATGTTCAGGACCATGAACAACATAAGAATTATCACCATCAAAGACCTTCTCAGCAGGTATTATTTTATTATTCGGAAAATCACCAATAGGTAATTCAGTAGCATGGAAATTTTTCATAGACTCTTTAACATTCTTAACTGACCAAGTTCCACAAGCCATATCAATTAACTGACATATCGGATATATATTAGTAGCCGCTGCAGTCATATATCTGGTTCCACTAGGTCTTGTATTTAATTCTATAACATAATCTTCATTAGATTTGGAATTATGCAAAATATCTATATCCATAGTTCCTTCAACTTTCACAAGATTAGCTAGTTTTTCTGCAAGAGATTTAATAGATTGATTATGTTCCTCATTATCAATGCCTTCAATGTTTAAAGGTGCTTGTTTAATTTTTGATAAGGGATGTGTTCCTTCAAGTGTAGTATCACCTTTATAAACAGGAATTAAAGGGATAGTTTCGTTATTCCATCTTAAAACTTCAATGGATACTTCCATACCTTCAACAAATTCTTCAGTAAAAATATTATTTTTTTCTGAGGTGAATTCAACTAAATCCTCTTTAGACAAAGCTATTTTAACTCCAGTTCCACCTTGACCTTCTGGTGTTTTTAATACTAATGGTAATTTAGTTTCCAAATCATCCAAATCATAAGGTTCATCCAAGTGATTAAATGCAGGAGTATTAATATTATGTTTTGTCAATAATTTTTTTGTTTCATATTTATTTGCAGCCAATGATGCTGTAGCACATGAAGCTGAAATAACAGGAATATTGTTTTCACTTTCAAGAGTATCTTTCATTCTGCCAACATCGATTAATGGTGGATCAATACCTATCAATGGAATAACTGCATCAACATCTTCTCTGATTGCTATATCCATAGGTTCATCCATACCCCTATTAACTATATAATGTTTATCAGCAAGATTCAAATTAACAGCATTTTCATTTGATTCTGTAATTATAGTTTCTATACCTAACTTTTTTGCATACCATGCAGCATCATCAAAAAGTCTTGATCCTATAAATAATATTTTCATAACAAACACCTACACTAACTCCACTATCATATTTATCAATTCATTAACACTTGATTGAACTTCTTCTGATACATAATTTATTAAATTCATTTCCTTAGGTTGAATACCTATAGTGATTATTTTACTGCCAATAGTATTTTCTATATACCCAATTATAAATGAAATTGGCATGGAATGAGTTGAAATGTTGAACGTATCTATTTGTTCTTTATGGATAATTAACATTTCACCAGGTTTAGCATCAAATTCTACTGCATCAATAATTATTATATGTGATGGTTTTAATGTTCTGATTTCATGAGTATGATTCTCAGGAGTTGATTCTGTATTTAGTAAAAACACATTATCAGTATTTTTATCAGTAATTTTAACTAGTTTATCATATAATTTATCAGAGAATAATGGTCCTAAACCATCATCCCCCCTAAGAGAATTACCTATAGTAAAAATTAATAATTTTTCATAATCTTCTAAAAAATCAGACAATTCTTCGAATACTTGCTTTGATTGTATTTAAACCACCACCCATATAATATTTTAAACTAAGCATAATTTCATCACCGTCTGAAACTTCCACAGCATTAACAGGTACTACTAGAGGAGGATTCAACATTGAAGTAGGTCCTGTAAGTAAATCTTCAGTAACATAAGTATAAGTTGTGATTAACAAAGAATTAAGAAGTCCTGAATCATTGATTTTTATAGAAATATCCTCACAAAGTTCAGGATTAATCTTTTGAGAAAAATCTACTTCATTATATTTAATCTCATCAGAAAGTTTTTCAAACAAAACACTTTCATCTTCTTTATATGTTATATGAGCAATATTAGAAAAACCTAATTGAACCGTATCATATGTTGATTTTGGTATGAATATTGTTTTTTCACCAGTATAATCAAGAATATTGTTTATTACAGGAACCTGTTCTTCATCAATCAATGCTGTGTCCAACATTTCACATATTACAACATCAGGTTTTTCTGAGAAAATATAATTAGTTAAATCCGCTTCAATAAGTTCAATATTTTTATTAGATTTTAATAATTTTTCTGAATACCTTTTAATAACCAAAGGATTAATCTCAAATGCATAAACTTTATTTGAATATTTTGAAGCGATAGATGCCAAAATTCCAGAACCTGTGCCCAAATCATAAGTAATTCCATGAGCTTTCTGAATAATTGCTTCTTTAAAAATAGACACTCTTTCCTCATCTTTTGTTAAATCTTCATAATATGTCATTACTAAAAGTTTTGTTTAAAGAATTTAATAAATATTTAAAAATAATTAAAAATAGTAAAATGAAATTATTTGAAAAGATTGGTATAAAATATGTGGGTATAAATTTGATTTTATTCATCTTTTACTTTTTCTAATTCTCCAGTGCCAGCACTGGTTAATTTCACATGTTCGACACCTTTTAATCTCATGATTTTTTCTGTTAAATCTCTAATGTGAATAATATCACCTTTAACAATAATTACTTCAAGACAATACTTGTCATTCATGTGAATGTGTAAACTAGCATTAATTTGTTCTCTATAATCGTGTTGTATATCTGTCATGGATTCCATAACACCAACATAATGATGATCATAAATAACAGCTAAAACACCAACACGTTCTCCTTCCATTTCGTTCATCCATTGATATCTAAGGATATAATCCTTCAATGCATCCCGAATACCTTTAGAACGAGATTGATATCCCCTGTCACGTAATACATCATCAAACTCATTAAGTAGTTTGTTTGGTAATGACATACTTATACGCATATAATCTCTCCAAATTTTTTTTGAAAAACATAAATATGATATAAATTTTACCATATTATTAATTAATAATATAGTTTTAATAATATATAAGTTTAAAAAGAATTAAATATGAGAATATAAAAACTTAT
>OCVV011355726.1_pt1 | contig 44954 bp, 40 predicted proteins | sample 1539721 | NCBI WGS metagenome assembly OCVV01 (sample SAMN02144230, study PRJEB22623) | gut metagenome | biome: sheep rumen | host: Ovis aries | place: New Zealand | reverse complement strand
AACCGTCCTCGGTTGTACCGGCAGCAATCAGAGCCTGCGGCTCACCGTTGTAGGTCGGCTCATTGGCCTCAGGTGCGGTAAACTCAGGAGCAGCTTTGGCAATCGTCACAATTACACTCTCAGGCTCGCCGTCCTCATGGTTCTCGTCGCCGACAAAACGATAGTATATACTGTACTCGCCGGCGTCTTTCAAGTTCGGAACGGTGTCTGTCCAGTTCTCGCCGTCCGGGCTGTATTGGAACTTACCGTCCTCGCTGGTGCCGGGGACAACAGGCATTTGTGGCTCGCCGTTGTAGGTCAGCTCGATAGCTTCCGGCTCGGTGTACTCCGACTCAGCTTTGGCAATCGTCACCTCAATAGGTCCGCCTACTTCGCTGTCGTTGTGGTTAGCGTCACCCTGTACCTTATAATATACGTTATACTTGCCTGCCTCCAAGCCCTTTGGCAGCGTGTCTGCCCAGTTCTCGCCGTCCAGCGAGTAGAGGAATGTGCCATCACTGCTCTCGCCTGCCTCAATCAAGGTCTGCTTCTCACCGGTATATTTCAGTCCCTCGATTGCTTTCGGCAGTGTGAGGGATACAGGATCATCACCTCCGCCATTGAGGTCAATATCCGCCTTAGCTATTGATGCTATTACAGAAGCGGGCTCTGCATCAAGGTAGTTGTCATCGCCCTTTACCTTATAATATACGGTGTACTCGCCGGCATTCAGTCCTGCAGGCAGCGTAGTAGCCCAAGACTCCTCGTCATCCGGCGTGAGGGTATAGAGCAATGTGCCACCGGTGGTTGCACCGGCAGTAGTCAGCGTCTGATTATCGCCGTTATATACCAACTCAAGTGCCTCCGGTGCAGTAACCTCAGGAGCGGCCTTGGCGATGGTTACCTCCACTACAAAGGCTTCATCCTCAAGGTTATTGTGATTCTCATCGCCGATAATGCGGTAATGCACATTGTAGGTGGTGTCCGGTTTGAGCCCCGTAGGAATGGTCGTACTCCAGTTCTCGCCGTCAAGGCTGTATTCGAATGTACCGTCTTCGGTCGTACCCGGCAGCACAAGTTCCTGTTCCGCGCCGTTGTAGGTCAGTGTCTTAGCGGTAGGAGCGGTATAGTGAGGAGCTGTTTTAGAGATGGATACCACGACTTTGTTATCCTCACTAAACGGGATGTCACCGTGGAACTCATCAGCCTTGATACGATAGTAAACGGTATAATCCCCTACTTCCAATCCGGTAGGAAGTGTAGTCATCCAGTTTTCTCCATCGAGGCTGTACTCAAAGGTTCCATGTTCTGTCGTACCGGCGTCTATGAGCGCTTGTGGCTCACCGGTATAGTTCAACTCACGCGCAGTTGGCGCAGTGTATTCGGGTTTCGGTTTCCCGATGGTAGCCACTACTTTGTGTTCGGGATCATACTCCGTTGTTTTATAGTAGGTACCATCACCGATGATACGATAATAGATATCATATGTGCCTTGTTCCTTAGCGGTAGGCAACTCTTTGCTCCAGTCTGTGCCATTGAGCGAATACTCGAAATAGCACCCTTCTATCTTCCCAGCACTGGTAATGGTGCCGTTCTCAATGAGTTCTTGATCCTCTCCGTTGTAGTAGAGCGTGAGTCCTACCGGAGCCTCATATGCCAGCGTTCCGCTTCCCAAGGTCACTTGGAACGGACCCTTTATCTCGGTATCATACGTTGCGAAATCGCCTTGAAGGTAATAATATATATCATAGGTGCCCGGTTCTGTAGCAGTAGGCACTTTCTTCACCCATTCTCCGTCGGCTCCTATTCTGAATGTCGGATCTGCTCCAAAATAATATTGATAAACGGGGTAATCCGCAGTTCCCTCGGTGCAGAGCGCCTGCGGTGTGCCATCATAGGACGGAGTGAGCATTTGCGGCTCTGTTTTCCAGTTTATCCGACGCTTATAGATGGTATATGGCGGCAGATGGTACACCGGTGAGTTTTGGTGAACATTATCGGCTCGCACATAGTAATAGACCGTGTAAACACCCGGATTGGTAGCTTCGGTGCCAATGCCCTGCCAGTCCCATGGTCCATCCGGATTAAGGGAATAATAGATCATGCCGTCGTCGGTCTTACCGCGCAAATAATAAGTATAGGTGTGTCGGTCATACTCCCCGCTGTCTTGGAGCAGACGCGGTTCTTCTTTAATTTTGGCAATTGGGAAATCCACTCTGAAGTAAAGCGTCACCTGTTCTGTCGGTTTATGGTATCTATTCGCATCCTGCATATAATAGGTAACACTGTAGGCACCCCAATGTGCGTCTGGCAATCTGGGAAGCTCCGTACTAAATGGACTTCCACTCACTGAGTAAAAGAAGACACCTTCTCCTTCACCCGGGATGATTATGTCCAATGTGTCCCCCGTTTCATACAAGTTGGGGATAAGTTCCGGAGCTTTGGTGATTTTCAATTCAGCGGCTTGCTCAATGGTAGATGTAATACTACCGGCGATGTTATCTTTGCCATCTGCAGTACACTCGAAATAGATGGTATAGGTACCCGGGATGATAGCAGTAGGCAGTTCAGTTGACCATGTGCCGTCTTCACCAATCTTGTATTTGAACGTATAACCCGGGCACTCGCCGGCAGTGATAAGGGTCTTTACCGTTCCGTCATAGGTGTTCTTCAGAGGGTCCGGATAAATAAGTCCTTCAATGGCGTTGGCGACAAGGCGCACCGACATTCCGGTTTCACGCCCATAAACATTCATGCGGAAATAGCTTGCAGCAAATTCAAGCACCCAGGAGCTTCTTGCATTCTCGGCATCACGTGACCAGTAATAACCTTTACTGCCTGCATCATATATACTAGCGCCGCTTCCGCGACTACCTGCGCATGGTAAGAATACGGCATTCTGTGCCTCAAGCGCAGCCCATGCCGTTGCGTCATACGAGGTAGCAAGCGTTCCCTCCCAGCCATCAGGCATAAGGATCATACCCTGTACGCCACATACTGTGGCAAGTTGACGTAAATAGGCAGCATTTGGTCGCCGAAGAACCAGATAGAACCACTCGGAATAATCCAGCGTGAACCATCCTGCGCCTAATTGGCTTTTGACTGCCGTGCCCCATTCGTTAGCCTTCGGCATCTTCTCATACTGCTCCTTAATCTCAGGCAAATAATCAGAGGATTTGCTACTGGCAGTGTAAGGACTGGTACCTGTTCCCCAGCCGAAGAGGTCAATCCAATTCTCCTGGGTATCTCGGTCACTCATTTTCCAGTTACCAAGATTGTTGCCAATGAAATCATACTGATGTTCAGCAAATCGCCATGTTTTGCTTGCGGCATAGTACTGAAGGTTTCCTCGTGAGAACTTCACTTTTTTCTGACTTGACACAGAAAACTCTCCGGACAGTTTGTCGGTTGCTGCCCACATACTCGCGGCACATAACAGCACCGCAAGTAAGGAAAAGAGTCTAAATCTTCTCATTTGTTCATAAATTTTTTTGTTAATAAATAGTTGTTTATTGATACTCTGTTACTTATAATATCATACCCGAGAAGGCATAAGGGGAGGACCCGAGGGTAACTCGAGGTTAATGAACTTCCGACTTCCGCATTTTGAGCGCGCGGTATTGACTGGGGGTAACACCGGTATGAGCCTTAAAAAGATTTTGAAATGTGCGGCGAGTCGTGAAACCTGCTTCCTTGGCTATTGCTTCAATGGTCCATTCCGTCTTTTCTTCCAATAGCCGACAAGCATTCTCTACCCGTTTGATTGTGATAAGTTCCCCCAAGGTACCATATGGGGAAAGGACCAATACTTCAGTTAGACGCTTTTGAGTCAGTCCCAACTCGCGGGCAATAGTCTTAAGCGACGTGTCATTGGCAGCATAGAGTTTCCGCTCTTCTATTTGCTGCACAATCCATAATACCAACTCTTTATCGGGGAGAGCATTAGTCTCTTGCATCGATTCTGCGGCCTCAAGCAACTTTGCGTCCTGCAAGGGAGAACGTTCCGCTTTACGATGTAAAAGCTCCGCCAAATGCTTGTTTTCTTCTTGCATGCCGCGGTTAACACGGTATGACAACCAAATCGCAACAACAAATGCTATCAGCATTGCTGCCACAATACAAAGGATTACAATGGCGGTTATGTTTGTCATATCAATCATTCCAAAAATATCTGCAAAGATATACTTTTTTTCCGAGATGTACAAATGTGTGGAGATATTTTTCAAATTTACTATGGCAAAATCGGGATCTTTAGGAAAAATTGACGATTTTAGATTTGCATATTCAAAGAATTATTTGTACTTTTGCACGTTTTTTTATTACTCGTATATGCATACAACGACAATCAATCACCTCAAAACCTCTTTGCCTTTATGGACAATCGAGCTGGCATTTGGGTTTATGCTGTTATCAGCTCTCTTATCTCCAACGCCCATCACAGACTGGTTCTACGCACATTGCGCATGGCTGAAAGCTATCATCAACACCACCGGAGATGTTATTTTCTATTGGGCGTTTTGGCACGGTATGAAAAAACTCTATAAGCCGCTTACTGCTTGGTGGATAGCATTACTAACGCTCGTATGTGCGGGGTTTGTGACTACCTCGCTCTTGCAAATTGCAGCTTGCTACGAGATAATGGAATTAGCCGGAGTAGTCGTCGCCATGGTGATACCACTTGTATATATACCCTTGGGGATGTTACTTCTTCTCTATTATAAGGGCGCACTCGCTTACGTGGGTGTGGGAATGATTATCAAATGTATCGTCTCTAATATCCTGCCGGTTATTTTGGTATTGTTGGGGTGGGATGATGCTTATTGGGTGTTAGATGTCCTTTTTGTCGTGACTCTCGCGGTATATGCCTACCTGCTCCGCAGATGCTTTATCAGTAGTTTATAATATTGTCAGTTGTAACTGTTTCAGCAACATTCTGTGAAACGGGTATCTGTAACGATACAAAATACAAAAAAATTTGCAGATGTCAAAAAAAAAGTGTATCTTTGCCGCCGTTATGAAAAAAGGTTGGAAAATTGCACTTTGTATCGGCACGCCTATTCTGATAGCCGCCATTGTGATTGGCATCGGTTTTGGTATCAGTTACTACCGGCTGGAGGTGTGTAACTTCAAGTCCTACGACGGTGACGGGCATGGGTATTATGTTTATCCCGGTATGAGTCTGGACAGTCTTAAGACGCTCATGCAAGCAGACTATAAGATTATCAGCGAAGCAGGTTGGCGAATGGATGTCCGTCGTGCCGCTTTTGCCGCTCCCAAGGCGGGTTATTACCGCTTTCCGGCTCATATTGGCGATAAACACCTCATTCGCCGATTGCAGTTAGGGCAGGAAACACCCGTGCGCATATCATGGACTAACGCCATTCGGACAAATGCCGGTTTAGCGCACCATTTGGCGAAACAATTGCTTTTAGACTCTGCCGATGTTGTTAACTTGCTTGAGGATGATAGTTATCTGAAACCTTTGGGATTTGACCATGAGACGGCACGCTGTATGTTTATCCCCAATACCTATGAGGTCTATTGGACAATCAGTGCCGAGCAGTTATTCAACCGCATGGCCAAGGAGTATAACGCTTTCTGGAACGACAAACGCCGGCACCAAGCAGACTCTTTGGGACTCAGTCCCATTGAGGTCTCTATCCTGGCATCTATCGTCGAGTCTGAAACGCATAACAAAAAGGAACACCCCGCCATCGCATCGCTTTACCTCAATCGCTTGCGTAAAGGTATGCTCTTGCAGGCTTGCCCGACTGCCATTTACGCCAATGGAGATTTCAAACTCCGCCGTGTCCTCAAAAGACACCTTAAGATTGACTCACCCTACAACACCTATAAGTACCCCGGACTACCGCCCGGACCAATACGCTGCGCCTCTGGAGAAACTATGGACATCGTCCTCAACGCACCGAAGACTGACTATATCTACATGGTTGCCAATCCCGATTTCAGCGGGACACATATCTTCTCAGCGTCATATGCTAACCATGCGCGTCTCGCCAAAGAATATCAACATGAATTGAATGAAAGGAAAATCCGATGAACAAGGCCTTTTTCTTCGATATGGACGGTGTCCTGTTTAACTCTATGCCCAACCATGCTCGCGCTTGGGAGGAGGTGATGACCGCACATGGATTAGACTTCAAAGCAGAGGATTGCTATATAAACGAAGGACGCACAGGACAAGACGTTATCCACGAAGCTGTGCTCGCGCTCGAGGGCAGGGAACCGACCGAAGATGAGATATGGGATATTTACGAAGAGAAAACCCGACGATTCTACGAGTTGGGACCTACTTACCCCATTGAGAATGTCGATAAAGTGCTGCGATACCTCCGTAAACGAGAATGTCAGATATGGGTCGTCACCGGCTCCGGACAAGCCACGCTCTTTGACCACCTCAACGAGGCTTTTCCCGTGGAGGGCAAAAATCCCATCTTTGCGCGCGAAAGAATGATTACGGCTTTCGATGTCACCAAAGGAAAACCCGACCCTGAACCCTATCTCAAAGCCTGGCAGAAGAGCGGACTGAGAAAAGACCAATGTTTTGTCATTGAGAATGCCCCTCTCGGGGTGCGCTCAGGTAAAGGAGCAGGATTGACTGTCCTTGCCGTCAACACCGGACCCTTAGCACCACAAGCATTATACGACGAAAAAGCCGACTTCGTCTTTGACAACATGACCGGACTGCTCAACTGGCTACAGACTAACGTCTGACTGTATGGCACATTGTCTTTGCGTTGAAACGGCATCTATAGTACGCTTTTTCGCTGTTGTACCACTATGGGAGAGTTATTTTACTTTCCTATAGATATATAGCCCCCCGCGTGTGCACTCACGCACTCGACGTCCTAAAAGGTCATAGATTTCGTAATCTTCCGGTAAATTTTCAGGCATCGCAACTAATTCGATGCCGGAATAGATGGTGGGGTAGTCTTGACTATCAACATGCTCTGTCGGAACAAAAGCACAGGTGGGGATATAGTAATCCTCCCCGACACGTCTTAAATACGCTACATATTCATGTCCCATTTGTAGCGTTTCGCCCACACCCATATAAATATAGGAATATCTCTCATTCGGCAGTTCCACATTGTCCATTCTCCAACGGTAATCATCCCATTCATAACCTCCGTTATAAGCCTTGTTTTGCAGAGATAGCACATTATTCCATTTCTGATAGAACACCGAAGCCGGATAGCGAACAAGGAAGTTAATGTCAAATGCAGCACTATCATAGTCACTCATGAAGAGCACATGTCCTTCGTAATAATCCGGGCGAATATCTGTTGGCAAAGGGATGACAACCTGCGTGTCAGTAAGTTCTGCCGGTTCGGAAAGAATATCCGGAGTAAGGGTCACCAATACCCTATCCGGACCTTGGTACGCAGCCTCATAGGTGTAGTTGACGACCAAAGCGCCTTCATCCGCGCAAATCTCCGTCACGGGCTGTAGGTTTACCTTAAAAGAGCAGTCATGGATAGTTAGATACAGCATCTCAACACTATCACAACCATAAACTGTAGTCGTATCAAAACGATACTCTCCGGACTGCCTATAAGTTTTGCCATGCCAGACATAGGAATAGCAATGTTCTTCATACTTTTCGCTATACGAGGACAAATGAACTGTTAACCTGAGCGTTACGACGCTATCACACCCGAAAACCGAAGTGGTATCAAACCGATATGCTCCTGACTGATAATACATATGTCCCTTCCACGCAAAGGAGTCGCAGGCGATAGCCGTCTCCTCTATGTGATAAGACGGATGGACCGTAAGACGCAGCGTAACGACACTATCACACCCGAAAACCGAAGTGGTGTCAAACCGATACGCTCCTGACTGATAATACATATGTCCCTTCCACGCAAAGGAGTCGCAGGCGATAGCCGTCTCCTCTATGTGATAAGACGGATGGACCGCAAGACGCAGCGTAACGACACTATCACACCCGAAAACCGAAGTGGTATCAAACCGATACTCCCCGGACTGATAATACATATGTCCCTTCCACGCAAAGGAGTCGCAGGCGATAGCCGTCTCCTCTATGTGATAAGACGGATGCACCGTAAGACGCAGCGTAACGACGCTATCACACCCGAAAACCGAAGTGGTATCAAACCGATAAACTCCTGACTCCTTATAAACATGTCCGTTCCATAAGATTGAGTCACAGGTGGTTATATTTTCGGTAGCGCGTGTGATGGTTGTATCACCTACATGGATATGGATGGTATCTTCTGCTATACAAAGAGGCCGGAAAGAGATGTTGTCCACGGCAAAATCATTACCTCCCGAGTAGCGGTTATGGTCTAATAGCGATATATCTATATCACCCGATAAGTCGCCGGAGTTCCATATCTTGTATATCTTACTCCATTCACATTGGCGCATAGAAGGCTGATGAACCTCGCTGAATGTCTCGCCGTTAATATAGAATTGGAGGTTGGGTGCCGTGCTTGGGCTATGAACACTCACAGCGACAATCTCTGCCGAAAAGGCATAATTGGTGTTAGGCTCGACCCGGACTGTAGTTCCGAATACCTTATCGGGATTATTCTGAGACGAGGACGAACCGTCAACTACCATCATATAACCATCATGCTCACACACATACCACGGGTTATTGACTTGTCTCGGCCAGGCCACTATACTATACCTGCCGGACGAGATATGCGTATAGTTCATCGATGCAAAGAAATACGGTGCTAAATACCGATATTGTGTAGAGAAACCCTGTGGTCCTTGCTCAAAATCACCATTATAAATCAGGTTTTCTCCTGTCTCCGTCATCGTCGTTACCGTTATGGTGTACGGAATGGTTCCTACGGTATCTAACTGCGCTATGGCGTTCCGAGAAGTAGAGTCTGTTATCCCGTACCCGCGCCAGAGGTAGTAATCTCCCTCGCGGCTCGTGGTCAAGGTGACTTCCCCGGGTTCGCAAAGCACACTCGGCGCCTCTATATGGACTTCACAGGGCTCTATGACATGCAGTTTAAGCACCTCAACGGACTCTTCGTCGAAATACTCCCCGGATTCCGTATATTCTCTGCCGTGAAAAGTAAAATGCTCACCTCGGTGAATATAGACCTCTGTTGTCTCGCCCACCGCTTGACGGATAGGAAGCCTGAACTGTCCGGCTTCGCCGCCGTAGGTATAATCAACAATAAGGGTGTCTGAGTATATCCCGATGGGCTTACCGACCTTAAGAGAGGGCACGAAACAGTATTCGTTATGGGGCTGCATCCTGTTAACACTCATTGGCCATGCCCTACCGGAGGTAAAATGACAGGTCCCGAAGGCCGTAGAATCCCCATGGTAGTACGAAAAGGTTACATCCTTAATGGTGTCGTTATCGATATGATTTAGCTTCCAGTACGCGCCGAAACTAACTGCACGGTGCTCGGTATAACCCGGCTGCAATACCTCTCCATCCTGAAAGGTCAAGACCGGAAGTAGTGCTAATAAGCACCGCGCTATCATCAAACAAACTAATCGCATAAAGAAAATAAATCGTCTCGAGGATTAACTAACATCACCGGCACCAACGCTTTGCCTATGGCTTTGCGCTCAGGAGGACCGAAGATAATATCATCTAAACCATACTCGCGGGAAGCCGTTAAAATAAGCATATCGTATTGGAAATCCCGCTGACGCTCTACAGCCTCTTGCATCAAATGGAACGAGTTCTTGCGCGCCATGACTACCTCGTAACTTATCTGCTCTCCCGTCCGCTCACTCACACCCTTGATATAAGTAACAATCTTGCCCGTATTGACCCGGGCATGGGAACCGTAGTCATTGGCTTGCAGCAAAATAAGATGTGCACCGGTCTTACGGGCTAAATAGGTGCATATCTCTGCCTTATAGGTCTCTTCCTCTAACATCGATACCGGGATAAGCAACCGGTGAAGCGGCTTGACTTTCATCGTGGAAGTCACAAAGAGATACGGACGCCTTTCTTCGCGGCAGGCATCCAACGCATGTTGAATAGAGCGCCCCGTGTTGGGGCACTCTATGATATGAATATCGTCCTTATTGATGTTGTACTCGGAGAAGATCATTAACTGTCTTGACAGGATTAAAGGTGGAAACCGGAACTTCCACAAAGATTGTATTCCACTTCGCCATCGCGCCGTTCCATAATCCCGGCAGTTCTAACGCCAATAACTCTTTACCGTCTTTGGATTTATGGCTGATAAAGCCTGTCGCCGGATCAACATAATCGGGCAAGTTGAAGCGATTACCGTCTTTGTCCTTTAACGCGCAAACGAGATCTACGGGGTTAAAGTGTGTCGATTGAGCCATCAGAGCCGGGTCCGCAATCTGGGACGACTCTAATATCTGATAACTGGTGCTTCCGTCTGCTTCGCGCACAATGAACGGACCGCCGCCGGGCTCTCCCGTATTTTTAACGACACCGCACACGCGGGTCGGACGATCGGTATCATGGGTCTGTAGATATTCGACCAATACACCCGCCAATACTTGTTTCCACCGTACCGTGTCCTTCTTAAACTTATCAGGCACTACATTGTCGATATTTTTGATGAACACAATATCCGCGTCTTGCTCATTGAGGTTATGAATCAGTGCCCCGTGACCGCCCGGGCGGAAAAGCAACTTCCCGTCTGCTGTACGGAACGGCGTCCCGTCAGGATTAGCGGCCAAAGTGTCTGTGGACGGCATTTGCTCCGAGAAGGTCACATCATAATGCACACCATATTTTGCCTCATACTTGGCGAGTTTGTCGGCAATGTGTTGCCTGAAGAGCGGAAGATGGTCGTGACTCACGGTGAAATGCAGATGCACTACACCTTTCGAGGCAGCATATAAGGCTCCTTCTACCATATGCTCCTCAGCCGGAGTACGCGCACCGTCGCGATAGGAATGGAAGAGCAATAACCCCTTCGGTAATTGACCGTAATGCATGTCCTCAAGCAGATATCGAACTGCCTCTTGACCGCTCTTACCGTCTAACGCCGGACCAAAAGCAAAGTAGTCCTTATGAGCCAGAAACTCCTCAATAAACGGCGTCTCAACGCCATTCTCAAGATAGGCAAACAGATCCTTAAACATACGGCTCGCCGCACCGGAAGCCGGCACGAATTTCTCTACTGTATGACCTTCTTGCAGGTAGTTGTTCCATACCTCTATATAATGCTCTTGCTCTGCCTTCGTCGGCTTGAGAATACCGCCGCCTTTCTTCGTCGATGCCGGAGCAATGATGTCCAAACTCGGAAAGCCGTTCTTAAAACTCTCCATTTGCTGTTGCGCAGTCTCTAATGAGATCCCGCGTGACTCTAATTGTTGAATGTCTTCAGGTGTAAACATGGTGTAATAAATTTAGTATAGTTACTCGAAAGTGGATAGACTATTGTCAAAACTCCCAAATTTCGCGCAAAAATAATATTTTTTTTGCATATCCGCAAATCTTTTTGTAAATTTGCGGCGATTTAATGTACAATTATGAAAAATATTGCTTTTATCATCAACCCGATTGCCGGAACGCAGACAGTCAAAAAGAAATTGCCGAAGCTCATTAACGCGACGCTTGATCGGGCTAAATGGTTGCCGAATATAGTATTTTCGGAATACGCCGGACATGCTACCGAACTGGCGCGTCAGTTCAGCCGCATGGGATTTGAGGCGGTAGTCGCCGTCGGCGGCGATGGAACGATCAATGAAGTGGCTCGAGGTTTGGTCGGTACCGCGACTACTTTGGGGATTATTCCCTTAGGTAGCGGCAATGGCTTGGCAAGGCACTTGAACTTACCCCTTCGCCCGCAGACGGCGATAGAACTTTTGAATCATGCCGAACCGATTGCTATTGATTACGGCTTAGCCAATGACAGACTCTTTGTCTCAACCTGCGGAGCGGGATTCGAGGCGCATGTCGCTTATGAGTTTGCCGCCGCCGGCACAAGGGGCTTTAGAACTTATTTTGAACAAATCATTAAGGATGCCTTCTCCTATCAGCCGGAGACTTATACAATACGTCTTGTTGAGGATGGAAAGGAGATTACCCATAAAGCTTTCCTTATAACCTTTGCTAATAGCAACCAATGGGGATATGAAGCCCGTATCGCCCCGAAAGCCAGCTTACAGGACGGGCTGATGGATATTTGCATTATGTCGCCTCACGCCCTCTTAGGGAGTGCTGACCTGGCGTTAAGACTCTTCACCAAACATATCAACGAGAGCCTCTTTATGGATACCATTAAAGCCAGGGATGTGGTACTCGTTCGCGAACAACCCGGACTCTTTCACATTGACGGAGACCCCGTCGAAATGCCTAAAGAGATTCATATCCGTATTATCGAAGACGGCCTCCGCGTTTTAGTGGGGAAAAGGTTCTAAAAGGAATCCACGACACTCTGCAACGTAGAACTATGAGACCGGGATACTAGTCTACTAGTATACCAGAAGACTATGGCACCCGGCAACCCGGCAACCCGGCAACCCGGAATCCTGGGAACCAAAATAAATAAACTAACAATGAAAATAAATATTATCAACAAAAGCAACAACCCACTGCCACGCTACGAAAGCACCATGGCAGCCGGTGTTGATTTACGAGCATTCCTGCCTGAGCCTGTGACCCTTAGGCCCCTCGAACGCAGACTCATTCCCACAGGGTTATACATGGAACTCCCTCAAGGCTACGAGGCGCAGATCCGACCACGCTCGGGACTGGCGCTCAAGAGGGGACTTACAGTACTCAATACACCCGGCACCATTGATGCCGACTATCGGGGCGAAATAGGTGTTATCTTGATTAACTTCAGCGCTGAAGAACAGACCATTGAGTCCGGTGAACGGATTTGCCAGATGGTTATTGCTCGCCACGAACAGGCGGAATTTATTCCGGTTGAAGTATTGGGCGAAACCGAACGTGGAGCCGGCGGATTTGGGCATAGCGGTATCAAATAGATGAATACGGTTTTAGTCATATTATCCGCTTTTACCTATTTCTTCTACGCCGCAAAAGCGCAGTTGGAAAACAAGCACTATGATGAAGCGTACATGACGCTGCGGCTATGTGAGAGCCTCAACCCCGAGGACGGAACAACTAAACAGTACTTGGGCATGATTTATTCTGCGCTCAACGAGCCGGAGAAGGCCCGGGCTTACTACCGCGAAGCGTATAGGCTCAACCCCTATGATTTATGGGAAAACTACGCGGAGGTACTCTTTAATGATGGGGTAGAGCAGGACCGCCGGCAAGCTATCCGGATTATCGAGAAAGCCGCTTTAGCCCATTCCAAAGAGCCCGAGATTTGGGCAATGCTGCAGAACGCATATGTCAAGAACCGGCAACTCAAACCCGCCCTCAAAGTGCAGGACAAGATAGACCAATTGAAAGGGTACGACGAGTATTCCGCCTACACACGCTACCAACTCTACCGCTTTATGAATAAACCCAAGCGGGCGCTCAAAGAGGTCGAGAAATATTTGGCTTTAGAGCCGCGCGATAACGAGTTTCAAGTCCTGCGAGCACAACTCTATGAGGTGCTGAAAGTGGACTGGCCTAAATTAGAGCAAGCCTATAAAACCGTTTTAGAGACCAATCCCTTCAATATCATGATGCTCAATAACTACGCTTACGGTTTGGCTATACACGGCGGGGACTTGAAACTGGCGGAGATGATGTCTGTCAAGACATTGCAGGCTGAACCCGAAAACCCTGTCTATTTAGACACATACGCCTGGATATTGCACCTGCAGGGGAACGACACATTAGCGAAATTTTATATCCGCAAGGCGAAAGAAAATATCGGCAATTACAAAGATACTGAATTGAATAAGCACTACCGTATCATTACAGGAGAAGCAAAATAATGACGAATCGTAAATATATAGTAGTAATCTTGGCATTGCTTGCCGTCATGATGACTTCCTGCGGCGTGAGCAAACATGCTACTGCTTGGCATAGTTGGAAGAGCGATAAAACAGAGACAACCTTTATCGTGGATTCTTCCAAATATACCGTCAATACCCAAATACAGGCAGTCAACGGTACCATGACGGTCTTTTCTGTCAAGCCCGTCTTAGGGGTGGAGGTGTTTCGTGTCGAGTTTGGGGCGAAGAACATCACTATTATCGACCGCATGCATAAGACGTACACCATAGCGAGTTACAGCATGCTCAACGCGGTCGTTAAACCCAAACTCAGCCTCAAGAACATACAGAAGTGGTTGCTGAAGCAGGACGGAAAGAAATATATCCCTTTGACCTATAAGGCAATGGGTCATTGCGCAACGGTCGCCATTAGCAGCAAATCAATACAAGTGGATGGCGCTACCAATATCAAAACTCCTAAATTAGAAAATTACCAGTACTTGGGAGTTATGGATTTTTTGAAGCAATACTAACATGCATAATCGACTGATACATATCATATTGGCGGGACTGCTTTTGATGGTCTCTTGCACCCTTTCTGCGCAGAGCGTGAAGGAATTGGAGCGACAGCAAAAGCAGCTTAAACAGGAGATTGAGCAGACCAATAAGATGCTCAAACAGACCCAGTCCTCCAAGACCGCTACGGTCAATAAACTCAATCTCATCAACCGCAACCTCAAGACCCAAAAGAAATTGGTCGCTAATATCAATAGCGAGGTAAACGCCCTTGATCGCGAGATGGCTTCGCTCACCAACCGCAAGAACCAACTCTTAACGGAAGAGGAACAGTTGCGCCAACAATATGCGGCCCTCATTCGCGAAACACACTATGCGCAGTTGCAGCAAAGCCCGCTCCTATTCCTATTAAGGGCGGATAGCTTCCAACAATTGGTCAGAAGAATACGCTACATGATGGAATTTGCGAGCCTCAAACAGACACAGGTCGCACGACTCAAAGGCGTTCAAGCAGAAATAGAGAGCCAAAACGACTTGCTGAAAGCCAATCGCAAGCAGAAAGTGGAAAGCCAGAAACAGTTGAAACGCGAGCAGGAGAAATTAGCCCGTGATGAGCGCAAACAACAACAGATGTTGACGCAGTTGAAGAAGAAAGAGAAAGACCTTAAAGCCGACCTCGCTAAACAGCAAAAACGCGCTGCCGAACTCAATAAGAAGATTGACGAAAAAGTGCGCCAGCAAGCCCGTAGCACCACCACGTTAACACAGGAACAGCAACTGGTCGGTGACGATTTTGCGGCTAACAAAGGACGACTTCCTTGGCCCGTTGAGAAAGGATATATCAGCGGTCAATTTGGTAAACACCAGCACCCTGTCTATGAGAATGTGATGCTTGACAACAAGGGCATTTATATCCAGACAACAGCCGGTACGAAAGCGCGCGCGGTATTTAAAGGCACTGTTTCGTCCACCTTCGTCCTCAACGGAACCTACGCCGTTATCGTTCAGCACGGTGCCTACAGAACGGTTTATGCGAACCTCAGCTCATTAGCTGTCAAACAAGGTCAATCCGTTGCGACAAAGCAGGCGTTAGGTACTATTGCTACTGAGAATGACCAAGATAACAAAACGGAATTATACTTCCAAGTGTACCAAAATACGAACATTTTAAATCCTTCCTCATGGATAACAAAGCAATAATCTTATTGATAACCCTTCTGACGCTTCTTCTCCCTTCGTGTAAAACCAATAAATGGCATGATTGGAGAGAACTGAATGAAGCCATGTTAGTCGCCAATCGCGAGAATAACCCGGATATCAAGGTGACCGCATCCGGCCTGCAATACCGTATCTTGGCTGACCCTAATAAAACGGAGCAAAGCCCTCATAGCGGTTGCACCATTCAATGTGACTATGAAACGCGCCTCTTGGACGGCACGCTGATTGATAAACAGGATGGAAGCACATTGGTGGTCTCTAACTTAATCATGGGCGTCCAGGAGGGCTTGCGCCTTATCCATGTGCACGGCGATATCGAATTATGGATGCCGTATCAGTTAGCCTATGGCTCGGCGGGTGCAGGTACGGAAGGATATAAGAGTTTTGTTCCGCCCTATTCGGCGTTATACTTTAAAATTCATGTCAATGCTTCTACAGCGGATTAAAATAGGGCTTTTCCTCCTGCTGGTCTTGTCCGGCTGCACGCCTCAAGGCACAAGTTCTGTCCCCTCCTATCCCGTGCAGATTACGCTGGACACGAGGATAGGGCAGTATGTGAGTTTCGTGCCCGCCAACCTCAACGACTATGTACTCGTGACCAAAGAGGGCATCCGTTATCACGGAGTCTTATACGCTCGCGATATGGGGACCTATTACGGTTATGCGGGAGTAGTGGTCAATATCAATATGAATCAGACTTACTCGGCGTTTGACCTCTGCTGCCCGGTATGTTTGGACAGAACCAAGCCCATTGTTATTGACGGCGGCTTTGCCGATTGCCCGACTTGCGGGGAGAGCTATGAGTTAATGAACGGCATGGGAACACCCTCTAAAGGCATTAGCCGCGAAGCCTTGAGACGATACCCTACACGCTATTATGACGGGCAAGTCCAGGTATATAACTATTAAAGAACACTACGGATGATAACCAAATACCTATATACGGCGTCTCAGTTATGGTTGCAGAGCAATGCAGCCCTGCCTCATAGCCCCTTTCTCATCTTGCTCATTGAGGGCCTCGAAGTTCCCTTTAGGGTATTAGACTATAAGGAGCGTGGGGACCTGACTTTATTGAGACTGAAAGGGGTGGAAACGGAGCGCCAGGCTGCCCGTCTTGTCGGTGCCGCCGAAGTCCTGCCCGATGAGGACTTGGACGATGAAGACCTGATAGGTTATACGCTCCTCGGTCCCACAGGAAAAGTATATGGCGTGATAGAGGCAATTGATATGACCACAGCCAATGTCTTGGCACGCTTGGCCGGTGGCGCTTTGGTCCCTGTACATGAAGATTTGATAGAAACAATAGACGATGATGCAAAAGAAATCCGCTATAGCGTTGAACCGCCTGTCATCTGAGGCATACGAACTTGCACAAAAACTGCCTTTTAGAGTGGTTTTGGACAATGTGCGCTCAAGACACAATATCGGTGCCGTTTTTCGCACAGCCGATGCCTATCGCGTGGATGAAATTGAACTTTGCGGCATTTGTTGCTGCCCCCCTAATGACGAAATTCACAAAACCGCTTTGGGGGCAGAGCAGACTGTCCATTGGCGATATTGGAATAACACGTTGGACGCCGTCGCTGCTTTGCGGCAAGAGGGCTATAAAGTCTATGCCGTAGAACAGGCTTTCGGCTCCATAACCCTTGACAATTTTACCGAATCGTGTCGGAAGAGCATCGAAAGTCAATCGAAAGTCAATCCTTCTCTGCCCGAAACCTCATCGAATCGTATTGCCGTCGTTTTTGGACATGAAGTATTCGGTGTAAGCCAAGAAGTCATTGATGCCTGTGACGGCTGTATCGAACTTGAACAATACGGCACGAAACATAGTCTTAATGTCTCTGTAACTGCAGGAATTGTAATATATAACATCGCTAAAATATATGAAAGAGTATGATTATTTGATAGTGGGAGCCGGTTTGTTCGGTGCTACTTTTGTGCACAAGATGACGCAGCGCGGCAAGCGTTGCTTGGTGATTGACTCCCGTCCTCATGTTGGGGGAAATATCTATTCACCGGAAGTTGACGGCATTCATGTTCATCAATATGGTGCTCATATTTTCCACACCGGTAACAAGCAGGTTTGGGATTATGTCAATTCTTTAGTCCCCTTTAATCGCTACACCAACTGCCCGATAGCCAATTACAAGGGGGAATTGTACAACCTCCCCTTTAACATGAACACATTCTATGAGATGTGGGGAACCCGTACCCCGAAAGAGGTGCAGGAAAAAATCGAATCACAGCGTTTTAAGGGCGAACCGCGCAACCTGGAGGAACAAGCCCTTTCACTTGTCGGTACCGATATATATGAAAAACTGATTAAGGGTTACACCGAGAAACAGTGGGGGCGTGACTGCAAAGACCTGCCGGCATTCATTATTCGTCGTCTTCCGCTTCGCTATGTGTTTGATAATAATTACTTCAACGACCCCTATCAGGGTATTCCCGTTGGTGGTTATAACCAATTGATAGCGCACCTCTTGGACGGCGCTGAGATTCGCTTAAACTGTGATTATTTGGAGCACCGCGCCGAATTAAATGCTTTGGCGAAGACAGTGCTTTACACCGGAGCGATTGACCGTTTCTATGACTTTAAGTTCGGACGACTCGAATATCGCTCGGTACAATTTGATACCGAGAAAATTGGTATGCCCAATTACCAAGGCAATGCTGTCGTCAACTACACTGACCGTGAAACGCCCTGGACGCGGATTATTGAACATAAGCATTTTGAAACCTTCGGAGAAGAGGTCTATAAACTGCCGCACACCATTATCTCACGCGAATTCAGCGTCGAGTGGAAACCCGGTATGGAGCCGTATTATCCGGTTAACGACGACAAGAATAATAACCTTTACGAACAATATAAAGCGTTAGCTGCCACCGAAAAGGATGTCCTCTTCGGAGGTCGTTTAGCCGATTACAAGTACTACGATATGGCACCGACCATGGAGCATGCTTTGGAACTTGTTCAACGCGTCTTGTTCACCAATAGATAATTAATCCCAAACTAAATACAAGTAACTCTCAGTTCGTACAAATTTCAAATCTTCATCATGAAAAGATTACTTTTGACATTGCTGACATTAGCCCTTACGCTTGGCTTGATTGCCGCAGAGCGTAGTCAGGATGAAGCTGCTTTGATTGCAGCGCAGTTTATTAATGCAGGTGGAACCGCTATAGACGGTGCCGCGCCTGCACGCCAAATCAACCCCACAAGTCTGCGTCTTGCCTATCGGGCTGACAAGGCGTATTACATCTTTAACCAAGCACAAGGAGGTTATGTTGTGGTTAGCGCAGATGACCGCGCTGAAGATGTATTGTTGTATGCCGAAAACGGTTCGTTCAATTTGGAGACTATCAACTCTAATCTCCGTTGGTGGCTGGAGCGTTACGAAAAACAGATGTCTCATATCGACGAGGTGGACCAAGACGCACAAGCTGCCTATAAGGCGGCGCGCGCTGCCGTGCAGACTACGGCAATCGCACCCCTTCTTACCAATGATAACGGAGTTGAAATAACATGGGACCAAACAGCACCATATTACAACCTTTGTCCCATGGATGCGCTCGATAATACAAGATGCCTTACTGGCTGTGTCGCCACAGCGGCTTCGCAGATTATGTATAAATGGCGCTGGCCCGAGCGCGGAACTGGCACCCATAGTTATACCTGGTACGACTTCTTGGACGAAGACTACGACAACTACCAAACAAGCACCTTGTCTTTTGATTACGACAACACTGCTTTTGACTGGGCTCATATGTTGCCTGCCTATCAAGGAGTGAGCAGTACTGCCGCGCAGAAGAACGCCGTTGCGACCCTCATGTACGCGGTTGGAGTTGCTTGTGACATGGGCTATGGCGGTAATACTATTGGTGGCTCCGGCTCCTACACCGACTGGATGGGCAAAGGATTTGAAGACCATCTTGGATACACGTATGAGCGCATGATTTCTTCCATGTCACAGAGACGCTATGAAGAGGATGTTACGGGTGAACCTTGCCGGGCACACGATGCCTTATGGAATGTCTCATTTACCGATTTTGCCACTTATTTTGACGCAGATTTGGAAGCAGGACGCCCTATCCTTATGGGCGGGGAAGGTCGTTCTGGCGGACACGAGTTCGTGTGTGACGGGCGTAATACCTCTGGTAAATACCATATCAACTGGGGCTGGGAAGGAAGCGACAACTGCTATGTTTCCCTCTCTGCGGTACAGACGGGCACAGGACGAAATGACAGTGACTTTAGCGACTACATTGAGGCTCTCATCGGCTTACAGCCTGATAATATCGCTCCTGTTGCAGTAACCGGCGTTACGCTCTCTCCTACCGAGGCGACGATTAACATCAATGAGAAACTATCCCTCACTGCCTTAATCGCACCTTCTGATGCGACAAACAAGACCGTTACTTGGAGCAGCTCTGAACCGACTGTCGCTTCTGTCAACAATGGCTTAGTCAAGGGAATCAGTGCCGGTACAACTGTCATTACCGTGACAACTGTCGATGGCGGTTTTTCCGCAGAGGCTGTCATAACGGTAACCAACCAAGCTGTAATCTCGAATGCCTTTGAACGAATTACCGCAACGGAGGCCCTTGAAGATGACATGCAGATTCTCATTGTCAATGAAGAGGCCGCTGTCGCCTTAGGACAATATAATTCCAATAAATATTTTGAGACGGCTGCTGTTACCATAACCGACAATACCATAACCCTCGAAGATGAGAATAATACCGATGTGGCGATTCTTACCCTTGAAAGCAATGGTAACTACTGGCACTTGCTCAATGGTGATAACTACCTCTATTGCGCTTCTACCGGTAAAAAGAACTACTTGAGCGAAGAAGCCTCCATAGACTCCGAGAGTAGGGCAGAGTGGGCTATCAGTATCACTAACGGCGTCGCGACTATTGTCTCCCAGACCAATGCGAGTGATCGTGCATCCCTGATGTACAATAGTACTCAACCCCGCTTCGCTTGTTACAAGGGTACCCAAAAAGAAGTCGCCATCTTTGGCCGCACTAAAACAGCTCCTGCTCCTACCTCCCTTGAAGCGGTTAATAACACACCTCAGGCAAGTAAAGTACTCATCAATGGAAATATCTTTATCCTCCGGGATGGCAAATTATATAACTTACAAGGATTATTAATACAATGAAACACGTATTTAGAAGCCTCACGGCAATCTTATTTTTCGGCATTAGTGGTTTCGCCACGGTGAATGCCCAAGTAACCACTCGTCCTTCAAATATCCCCAAAGGCTACACGCAGACGATTACGCTGACCTACGACCCCTATTCCGCCTTAGGCGATAGCGGTATGGTCGGAGCTGCTGCCTGCTATAGTCATATCGGTTTATTGACTGCCAATAGTAGCGATGATTCCGATTGGAAGTATGTCAAACCGGGTGACTTCGGCACAACCGATCAGGTTAAATGGTCGAAATTCGGTAAAAAGTGGCAACTGACTATCTCGCCCGATATCTATGACTATTTCGAATGTCCTATGACCGAAGAGATTATAGCTATCGTTATGGTCTTCCATGACGGTACCGGAGATGACGCTAAGGTCGGACGCATGGCGGATGGCTCCAATATTAAGATTTCCCTCTCCGACCCGGGCTTGCAGGCATCGATAGTTTCTCCTTCTGACAATGCACTCTTCTTTGGTGGTGAAGAAGCGGTTATCCGTGGTGTTTCAACCCATGCTGGTACCCTTACTTTGAGTGTTAACGGAGAGGAAGTGGCTGCCGCAACGGCTTCTGCGGCAATAACCTATAGCAGTACTTTTGCTACTGGAGATTATCAGATTATCTTTACGGCGGATGACGGAAACGCTGTCGTCGCTGACACCATGTCTATTCACTACTCGCCGGCGACACAATTGAGACCGCGTCCCGCAGGCGTTGAATTAGGTATAACATACGACCCTGATGATGACACTAAAGTGACATTATGTACCTTTGCTGCCGCTAATAAAGTTGCTAATGACAACTCCGAACTGGTGCCCGCAAGAGCGGTATATGTCGTTGGAGATTTCAATAATTGGACAGTCTCTGCCGATTACCAAATGTTCCGGGACAGCTGCCATTTCTGGTTCACATTGGACAATCTTACTCCCCGTAAGGAATATGCTTACCAGTATGTCGTAGTTCGCTCCGATGGCGTTACGCGATGGGTGTCTGACGGCTTCGCTGATAAACAACTCCATCCCGATGACCAATATGAGCCGCAAAACGTGGATCCGGTTCATTATATCAAATATCCCTCTAAAGCTGACGGAGGCTACTGCTCCGTTTTCCAAACAGGACAGACACCCTATCAATGGTCAGATGCTACCCTGAACTTCGTTAGACCCGATAAGAACGACCTTATCATCTACGAGTTATGGGTGTATGACTTTACTCCCTCTCGCTCTTTCGCAGGCATAATGCAGCGACTTGATTACCTCCAGAAACTCGGCGTCAACGCTATCGAGTTTATGCCTATCTGTGAGTTTGACGGCAATTATAACTGGGGATACGGTCCTAACCACTATTTCGCGGTGGATAAGGCCTATGGCTCAAAAGACATGTTCAAAGCACTCGTTGACTCTATCCACGGAAGAGGTATGGCAGTTATCATGGATATGGTCTTCAACCATGCTACCGGTAATAACCCTCAGAATAAGCTTTACCCCTATGGTAATGACCTCAAGTTCAACCCTTGGTTCAACGTCAATCCGCCTCATTCCGACACCTACTTTGAGGACTGGAACCACGACTTCCCTGAGGTGGAGAACATGTTTACTCGTTGCTTGAACTACTGGCTCGACGAATATAAAGTGGATGGTTTCCGCATGGATCTTAGCCATGGCTTCTGCGGTACTTCTTATGATGCCTACGAACATATCTCGCACTATTACGACTATGCTATTGCTCCGCATAATGCCTATTTCATCTTAGAGCATTGGGGCAAGGACGGACAGAAACCGTATATCTATAAGGGTATGCTTTGCTGGACCGGTGCTGGGCTCGCTAATGCCTATTGCCAGTTGGCTATGGGGTACTTCACCAGCGACAATATCTCCGATGCCAATCGGGACGGCTATGTCTCTTATGCCGAATCACATGACGAAGAGCGGAACTTCTATAAGGCGAAAGCCTACGGCGCAGGAGGAATCACTTCCAATGAAGCCGTGCGCCTTAAACGTGTACCGCTTGTGGTAGGGTTCCTCACGCTGCTTAATGGACCGCATATGCTCTGGATGAACGAGGAACTGGGTTATGATTACTCCATCAACTCGGCTAAAGGTGCCTCGGATATCAGCGACAAGCACCGCACTGACATCAAAATGCAGCCGGCCGAATTAGGCTGGTTTAGCAACGCTAACCGTATGGCGGCTTACGAAGCGTGCGCGAAGATTATTAACCTTCGAACCAAGATTGCACCACAGTATTTCAGCGGCAAACCTGTATCGGCGAGTCTTACCGGAGGCAAAGCCTTACGCTCCATCGTTTGGGGAGAAGAGGGGAACCGACTCGCCGTGGCAGGCAACTTCAACACCACTGGCAATGCTGTTTACAACTTACCTGCGGACGGAGTATGGTACGACTATCTCAATGAAACAACTTTCACCGGTAAAACCGTTACACTCGGTATCGGGGAAATCAAGATTCTCATGCAGCAACCTGCTACTGCCCTGGATGCCGCGATGACTACCCCCAATTTGCCCACGAAGGTACTGCTCAACGGACAAGTCTATATCAACTACAACGGTACATTGTACGACCTCTTTGGCCGCAGATACGAATAATTCCCGGTAACCCGGCATCCCGGCATCCCGATATCCTGGTAACCCGGCAACCTCATGAAAACAAAATAACAAAAAAAGCCCGATTATTCGGACTTTTTTTGTATTTGTTTGTATCTTGCAATGAGCTTGTCGTGGCGTATAAAACCATAAATCGCCACAAGCGACGCACCCACTAAATCAAGAATCAGGTCCTCCATCGAGTCACGGAGAGCATCATGCCCGCATAGAGGTTGATCCGCCGCTGTGATGATAGAACTGGTCGTCGTTGCCATAAACTGCTGTGTATTGGTGCCCATAAGACTGTCATATGAATATTCGATAATCTCCCAACACGCTCCTAAACCCAATGAGAACAGTACCAGGAATAGGCAAAGAAAATATTTGTTGAAGTAGATGTACTTATCATTTTCGGCCATGATGATATGAATGAGCCAAAGGGCTATCATGGACAGCAGAAAACCACTCTCTGCATGCAATAGTTTGTCCCACCAAGGCACTTTGCCGTATAAATCCAAACCGTCTCCCAAAATGAGCGATGAAAAACAGAATAGCACTATCATTACCGATAGTATCCAAGGAACCTCGATACTGAAACGCTTCTTCAGTATCAGTGGCAAATACATGACCAGCAGCATTGCTACATATTGCAACCCGCGGAAAACTATTTCATCCCACGCACGTTGCTCCTTAATGAGCCAAACCACATTGGCCACCGCCATTACTATTATCAGCCAGGTGACGACACGATTTAAAGCATGAAGTTTGTTCGTATTCATACGTATTCTTTGCTTCTGTAAAATCCTTTTTCGCTGCAAAGGTACACATTTGTTTTGACATAGCCAAATTTTTCTCGTTTTTTTCACCATATCCCTCTCCAAGCCGCGACCATCTTTATAGATCCGTTATGGTTCCTTTATGGATCGCCTGCTTACCTTTTCTCCCCGTCCCCCTATCCCCGCCATCCCTTCCGATAATCTTGGATAACCGCTAATCTTCATTTTTTTTAACAACAAAATGCAAATAAATTTGCATATATCATTTTTATTTTGTATTTTTGTCGGCATATTTATTTGGAAATGAAAAAAGTACTATTTCTCTTCGCAACGATGCTCCTTGCCTTAACGGCATGCACCCCGACGGAAAAACAACTGCATGAGCGTGCTGCAGAACTCTGCCGGTACATCCCTGACCATCAACTCCTAACGGAGTCACGCGAGTACCTCACCGAAGACTTTTATGCCGTTTTAGACACAATGTTTAATCTCTTGCCGGACGAAGAGGAGGTTGCCCACGAATGGCTCTACTATTTCGTTACCGGTAATGGGGGCACAATTGCCGACTTTGAGGTACAGAAAGTTAATTTGATAGACAAAACACATGCTGTCGCCACTATCCTTGTACGGCAAAAATGGGAGGACGGCTCCTTTGATGAATCGACCGATATAGAGGAACATCGTTTGTATATGGAGAAAATTGATGGCGACTGGCTGATGTCGGATTTTGACGGGCACAAAGCTGACTGTATCCGCGATATCGCCATTGCCCGCCGCGACCAAGCTATGCGAGAGGCGATAGGGGAGTATCTCGTCAATGTCATAGGGCCCCAATACTTGCAAGGCGATATTTGTGTTCCTACTGTCATAGAGGTAGCGGTGGACGATAATAGGTATTATTGCGATTGCCAGGTGAATTGGTACAATATCGTCGGTGATACGCTTAAGAGCCTCTCCGGAGGGAGCCACTCCGGCTGTATGACTTTGTCAGAACAAGATGGGGAATGGCAGGTGATAGCGTTTGATGAAACCGTTGACGGAGCCGGCAATGACGCAAGCGCGAGACGGATTTTCGGTAATCACTATGACATATACTGTAATATTCATTCTAATGCACATGTTCGCGAAACTTGCCGAATGTTGCAACTTAGAAATTATATCCGTAAACACAACCTGCCATGGATTTACACACGGAAATGATATTGGAAGAGTATCGCTCGGCGTTACCGGTGTTGGAGCAATTGAAAGGTGCTGTGCTTACAGAACTGCAAACAGCGCTCAATCGTAGTGGACTCATTGTTACGGCTTTGGAGGCGCGCGTGAAGACAGAGCAGTCTCTCGCGGGTAAACTCGCTTTAAAAGGTGGTAAGTATGCTTCGCTCACTGATATAACCGATTTAGTGGGTGCACGTATCGTGACGCTCTATACAGATGATGTGGATCGCATCGCTTCGATGGCAGAGCAGTTATTCGACATCGACTGGGAGAACTCGGTCGATAAAGGTAAGTTGCACCAATTGGATAGTTTCGGTTACGACTCGCTCCACTATATCTGCCGCATGCCGGGCTATGATTTCCGTTTTGAATTGCAACTGCGCACCACGCTGCAGCATGCTTGGGCTGCCATTAACCACGACAGCGGCTATAAGTCCAATATAGACATTCCTCGTGAGTTTGTGCGCCGCATGAATCGCATTGCAGGTATGCTTGAGATGGCGGATTACGAGTTCAGTCGTATTCGTAGTGAACTCGGTGATTACCGCCGTCGGATGCAGCAATTGATGGCGAAGGGTAAGTTGGATGAGGTGCAATTAGACGGAGATTCCTTCCGTAGTTACATGCAGGCGAAACCCTTTGAGATTCTCAACAAACGTATCGCCGCTATCAATCAGGCAGAGATTCAGGATGTTCCGCTTAATGCCTATCTGCCGGTGCTCAAGGCTTTGGGCTGCAATACTCTGGGAGATGTGGCGCGACTTCGCAATAAGTATGAAGACGATGCCTATTTATTGGCACGCCACCAATTAGGGAATACCGACCTCGATATCATCTCATCCTCAATAGGCTTGCAGAATATCTGTATTGTCTGTATTCTGTCTGTCGGCGGAGGCAAAATAGGTTTGGAACGACTATTTGATGAACTGAATGGCCAAAATTCCTACAATGCCGTTCTGGCGGAAATAACTTTTAACCAAGCCTCTAATCTCCCATTTATGAAAGCTTAATCATTTTATAATATGGAACCGCTACTTATCGACTTGAATGAATACGAGCGCGTTGGCGAAGGAGCCAATGGTGCCAGTTACAACCACAAGACAGACCCCTCCGTCATGCTCAAACTCTACTACCGTAATTATCAGGCGGCAGCTCTTGAGTTGGAATTGGCTAAAAAAGTATATGCCATGGGCATTCCGACGCCCGAGCCCGGTGATCTTGTCACCGATGGCAAACAAATCGGCATACGTTTTCGCCGCATGATTGGTAAGAAATCCTATTCGCGTGCTTGTGGCGATGACCCGGAACATACGGAAGACTACGCCCGTGAGTTTGCCGATATGTGTCTCCGCCTCCATAATACACATGTGGACACCACGCAGTTTGAATCTGTCAAAGACCGTCTGTACGCTATGCTCGCAGCCAATCCGGACTTCACTCCCGACCGGAAAGCGAAGATTCATGACTTTATCGCAGCTGCACCTGATACCGACACGGCTATTCACGGCGATCTGCAGTTCGGTAATGGCATATTTGTGCCCACGGGCGAGAGATACTTTATCGACCTTGGCGATTTCTGTTATGGTTATCCGCTTTTTGATATCGGTATGGTTTATTTATGCTGTTGTTTGAATGACGAGAAGTGGACAATGGAGGTTAATCACATGTCCAATGCTACCGCACGACGTTTCTGGGATGCCTTTGCGGCGGCATATTTCCTCTCTCCTGATTGTCCCCTCAAAGAGTTTGGACCCGGTGCTGACCTTGCCGAAGTGGAAAAGACCGTTCGTATTTACGCCGGGCTGAAGACTCTTATTGTTGAGCGTGATACCCATTGCCCCATGCCGCAATTCCGCGCCATGTTGGAAGGAACCGTTTATTAAGTGGAAAGCATAAAGTTGGAAGTAAATGAATAAATACTTAAATACCGACCTCCTTGATCGTGCCATAGTTTTTGCGGTCAATGCACACCATAATACCGAGCGTCGCGGCAAAGGTTTTCCCTATATTGTTCACCCGCTGGAAGCTATGGAGATAGTAGCCACCATCACGCCCGATCAGGAGCTGTTGGCGGCAGCTGCGCTACATGACACCATTGAGGACACCGATGTCACTGTCGAAGATATCCGCTGCGAGTTCGGAGACCGCATCGCCGAATTGGTTCATGCCGAGAGTGACCAATTTACAGAAGGCGTCTCCGAGCAAGACAGTTGGCATGACCGTAAACAGGCGGCTATAGACCGTCTCGCCGCGGCATCTCATGATGCCAAGATAGTCGCCATGGGGGACAAACTGAGTAATATGCGCGCTATTTGGCGCGATTATAAGCAAGTAGGCGATAAGTTATGGCTCATCTTCCATGTTACGGACAAAGCATCGCACGAGTGGCACTATCGCTCACTCGCTGATTCTCTCTCTGAACTGCGAGACACCTTCGCCTATCAGGAGTTCGTCCGCCTCATCGATGAAGTGTTTGGATAATGGATGTCCTTTTTGACAATATTGTTAACGCACGTGACCTCGGTGGTCTCCTTGGAGCCGGTGGCAGGCAACTACGCCCGCATCGTTTGTTGCGTACTGCCCATCTGCATGACGCTTCAGAAGCGGATATTACCCGGTTAAGGGAGGAGTTTAACCTTGCTCGTGTCTTTGATTTTCGGTCAATAGGCGAGGCGGAAGCCCTGCCGGACAGAGACGTCCCGGGTGCTACACATCATTTGTTACCCACGATTGACTTAAGTGCAGAGCGGCTGACCGAACAACCCATTCCGCAGGAGGCGTTCCTGGACTTGGAAACCCATATTGTCAACTATTCCTTCTATCCGGAGGTGCAGGCGATGGCGGCAGATATGTATCCTTCGCTCATACGTTCCGAGTATTCGCAACTGCAGTATGCTACCTTCCTTAGACTCATAATCGAGTCCCCCGACGATAGCGGTATGCTCTGGCATTGTTTTCAGGGCAAAGATCGCACCGGTTGGGGAGCTGCCTTCCTGCTCGCTGCACTTGGCGTCAGTCGGGAAGACATCATCGCGGACTTCGACCTTAGCAACCTGGCATACCGCAACCTTGTTGCACGGCTCAATGCCGACATTGAAGCACAAGGAGGTGGGGAAAAAGAGAAAGAGGTGGTGCAGGCATTCATGGGCGTCAGTACGAATAATTTTCGCCGCACACTTGACCTTATTGATACGGAATATGGCGGAATGCATCTTTATCTGCTTAACCAGCTGTTGCTCACCCGTGATGATATTCAACTACTAAGAAAGAGATACCTTAATTAATCTACACGATTATGATGCACATTAATGAAGAAGTAGCCCGTTGTTTGCTATGTACTAATGCCCCTTGTGGCGAAAAAACGGCACGTGCCATCCGTGCCTTGCGTTTTGAAAACCATTGGACGGCGGCAGAGTTGTTTGCCCGGTTGACCGATGCTGAAATAGAGGCAGCTGAGAAAACTTGTATCCACTATGATAGACCGATACGGATAAGCGCCTTGAAAGAGGCTATGTGTCATGACTCATCAGCTGTCAGCGATGAGCCGGAGAAACTGCCGGGTTTGGAAATCAATTTCTGCGACATGGTCTGCGAGAACCCCTTCTTCTTAGCCAGTTCGGCTGTCTGCACGAATTATGAAATGGTGGCTCGTGCGCTTGAAGCCGGTTGGGCAGGGGTGTTCTATAAGACTATCACTAAAGGCGAGATAAAGGAGGTATCACCGCGTTTTGATGCCGTGCAAAAAGAGGGAACACCCTTTGTCGGGTTTCGAAATATGGAGCAACTGAGCGAAAACCCCTACCAAATGGATTTTGACATCTTGCATCGCCTTAAACAGAACTACCCTTCCAAGAGAATCATCGCTTCCATTATGGGACAGACCGAGGAGGAGTGGATAGAGTTGGCGAAAATGGCGGAAGAGGCTGGCTGCGATGCGGTAGAACTTAATTTCTCCTGCCCGCAGATGCGCCTGACCGGTCTCGGCTCAGACATCGGGCAAAATCCCGAGTTGGTGCTATTCTACTCGTCCTACGTCAAGGATGCGGTCAAGATACCGGTTATCCCTAAGATGACTCCGAACATTATGTCCATGACGGCGCCTGCGTTAGCCTGTTTTTATGCCGGAGCGCATGGCATTAGCGCGATTAACACCATTAAGTCTATCACGATGAGCCATGAAGCCGAAGTGAGCAATAAAAAGACTATTTCCGGCTATTCCGGTAAGGCGGTAAAGCCCATTGCTCTTCGTATGATTTATGAGATGACGGGTAATCCGATACTGCATAAAGCGGGTGTCGAGAAACATATGGATATCAGCGGTATAGGTGGTATTGAAACATGGCGGGATGCCTTGGATTTTATTCAATTGGGTTGCCGCAATGTGCAGGTGTGCACCGCCGTTATGCAATACGGCTACCGCATAATAGATGACCTCATCCTTGGCTTGCAACACTATATGCAAGAACGAGGCATTACCGAACTAAAGAAATTAGTGGGCGAAGAATTAAAGAACATCGTTTTACCCCATGACTTGGACCGCGACACGGTGGTGTTCCCCAAGATTGACCGTGAGAAATGTATCGGTTGCGGACGCTGTTTCATCTCTTGTGCAGATGGTGGTCACCAGGCTATCACATTCGGAGAGGACCGCGTACCTCGTATTCATGGTGCCAAATGTGTGGGATGTCACCTCTGTCGCTTAGTGTGCCCCACCGGCGCAATAGAAACCGCCAAACGCATTACGAAAGTCAAAAGCAATTAGTCAAATGAAGAAAATGTTTATCCCCGTCAAGCGGCAACGCCGCGGCACCATTTATCCATTAGCAATCGTATTTTGCTTCATCTTGTCTTCCTGCGCACGTGAGGCTACTATGCGCCCGGAGGAAGACTGTAGTCACTTTGTCAATGTCACCGATGTCGTTCCCGATGTTATATTGGAGATTCGCTATTTCGGTACATACAATTTTGTGGGCTCGCGGATTGACGGATACTTGCAACCGGTAGCTCTCTTGACGAAAGAGGCGGCTGACTCCCTCAAAGCCGTCAGCGATGATGTAATGGCGCAAGGCTATCGCTTGAAGATATATGATGCCTACCGTCCGCAATGCGCTGTTGACCACTTTGTGCGTTGGTCACAAAACCATGCAGATACCTGTATGAAACGGTATTTCTACCCGATGTTTGACAAACCTATGCTCTTCGAGCAGGATTATATCATGGCGAAATCCGGTCACACACGCGGCTCAACGGTGGACTTGACCCTCTTTGATATGCAGACGGAAAAGGAACTGGATATGGGGGGAACATTTGACTGGTTCGGTGTGGAATCGCACCCCGATTACTGCGGTCTGCATCCCGATACGACGCTTTATCCGGAAATCGGCAAATATACCGGTGATGGTACGGGTTTGACGGAACAGCAATACCGTAACCGCATGATTTTGCGTGATGCGATGCTCCGTCATGGCTTCAAGCCGCTTGAGTCTGAGTGGTGGCACTTTACGCTCAAGAATGAGCCGTTCCCCGATACCTATTTTGAATTTCCCAATAAGTTATTACCAAATTAACTCCTTGGTGCTTCGTCATCAATGATTCGCTCGGAAGTGCGCTCGTGCAGCTCCGAGTAGATTTGCGCAACTTGCACATCGTCCTTGCTGATGGTGTGCAAGTATGTGTTATCTTGGCTTGCGGAATACATCCGGCAGATTAGTTCGTCACCGAGGAATGTCTCATGCAGCCACCGGATAGTGAGACTGCTAAGACGGCGTGTGCCGGCAAAGTCCTTTGGGACGGTTTGCATCGCGATGTTGAGGTACGTTCGGTTGTTGACATGTCCGTTGAAGTCGAGGTTAATCGGGTTCACGCGGTGCTCCGCTTCGTGCAGGACAGTCACGCCTTCTGCAATGCGTATCTTAGGGTGTTTCTCCCCGTTGGCGATGCTGAGGGTGTTGATATCCAGTATATTCGATATGATAACGGGTCTGTGACTCTCGCTGTCCAAAAGTGTCCAGCAGCCATACCCGCTTGCAATCTCTTTGCCATCCGCACGGCTTATCCGAAAATCGGCATACAGCCTTAGACCGGTCAATTCGCCGTTCCAGACACTCACTTCTATTTCTTGAGACCAATAAGCTTCTTCTTGTTCCCAATGGGCGTTAAATTCCGAAATGACCCATAGCTTATTTTGGTGCACAAGGTCAAATGCTGCCATGTGAAGTGTGGACATATACCGTGCCCAGCAGTCCTGATAATAGAGCAAAACGGCATTGGCGGTCATCCGGTAATGGATGTCCATATCCGCAGCTGTAATGCTGTAACGATGTCTGTAAATATTCATATTTCTCCTTTCTTTCGAACAACTTAATAACAGCGACCCGGTCATTAGCCTTTAGGCTTTCCCGCCGCAAAGTTAATACTTATTTTCGGAATAGCCAAATTTTTCTTTCTTTTTTTATTCCTTACTATCCCTCCGAACTGTTGATACGCTCCGCTGTTAGCCCGCAGGGCGACACGCAGTAGCCCAAATTAGCATATTTTTGCGAAAAAATGATTTTTTCAACTCTAATATTTGCATATGTCCCCCAAAAGTTGTATTTTTGTGTGCGCTTTTATAACTGCGTGTTAACAGCGTAGCATATTAACATAAAATGACCAACACGAAGTATTATACATCATCCAACTCGATATGGCACAAGGTATTGAGGAAATCGAAAGTCAAAACTCAAAAGTCGAAAGTAATGGTAATGAATGCACAAAGTTTATTCACCGCGGCATTCTCTATATCATGCGGAACGGAGAAACCTACGACGTCATCGGTCGGCAGATGTCTCCTTATATAAGATGACGCACCATGCTATTATTGGCTCCGGCTAAAAATATAGAGATTGCTAAAGCTGCCATTCAGGCGGGTGCGGATGCGGTATATATCGGCCCGCCTGCCTTTGGCGCACGCCAAGCTGCCGGAAATTCGATAGAGGATATTGCGTCATTGGTGCAGTACGCTAAACCGTTTGGCGTACAGGTAATGGTGACGCTGAACACGCTACTGAAGGAGGATGAGATAAGCGAAGCGGTGCGCTTGGCTTGGCAAGTGTATGAGGCAGGCGCGGACGCTATTCTTATTCAGGATCTAAGGCTACTGAAAGAGAAATTGCCGCCAATACGTCTGCATGCGTCTACGCAGTGCGATAATCGTAGTGCGGAGCAGGTGGTACGGCTGCAACGGTTAGGTTTTAAGTTGGCGGTTCTGGCCCGTGAGTTGACGATTGATGAGATCCGGGCTATTCGGGCGACGACGCTCCGTGCGGCAGAAGAGGATGGGACGGAGCCGATTGAGTTAGAGGTTTTTGTGCACGGAGCGCTATGCGTCAGCTATTCGGGGCGGTGCTATATGTCGGAGGTTTTGATGGGGCGCAGTGCGAACCGCGGCGAGTGTGCACAGATGTGCCGCATGGCATACGACCTCTTGGATAAGGACGGCAATGAGATTAAGGACGATAGGGGTAAACCTGTTCACCAGCGGTATGTGCTATCGCTCGCGGATATGGACCGGTCGGCATATCTAAAGGAGTTGTTGGATGCGGGAGTGAGCATAATCAAGATAGAAGGTCGTCTCAAGTCGGCTGATTATGTGACGAATATCGTCGCCTATTACCGTCAGAAGCTCGATCGTGTTTTGGGTCGTCAGACGGAGGTGAGTTACTCCTTTACGCCGAATCCGGAAAAGACTTTTCATCGAGGTGGGATAGACTATTTTCTGCACGGTCGTACGCGCCCTATGGCTAATTGGACGACGCCTAAATCAACGGGTGAGTTCATCGGTCGTTATATAGGTCGTGCGGGTGGTCGGTTGCGTGTCGAATTGGAGAAAGGTATCACCCTGCACGCGGGCGACGGGATAGGTTACGGTAATGAAGGTTTCTCGGTGAACAAAGTGGAAAGCGGTCTGATTACGCCTAATCGCCTGCCGGAGTCGTTGCTGCCCGGGACAATGTTATACCGCAATTATGATAAGGTCTTTACGGATAATTTGCATGCCGGGAGACGTGTGGCTATTGATATAGAACTTAAGGAGACGGAAGAGGGCTTTGAGTTGCGTATAGGTGATAAAAAAAGGCATTTCGTATATCCGCATGAAGCAGCTCGCGATGTGGAGAAAACCTTCTCGACGCAGCGGGCGCAGCTTGCCAAATTGGGTGATACGATATACAAGGCTCGTGTCATCCGTTTGCCGGAAAAGGCTTATTTTATTCCTATCTCGGTGCTGAACGCCTGGCGACGGGAGGTGATGGGGCTGAATACAGCTTCGCCGTGTTAACACGAAATGACCATATGATATTGATGACTTGCAGATATTGCATTTTGCACGAATTAGGCCATTGCCGTAAGATTAATCCTATGGCTAATGAGCCTCGTTATATGCGTCTCGCGAATGGCGTTCAAGTGTCCTTGTCGTTTGATTGCGAGAAGTGCGAAATGACCATATCGAAAGAGTAGTTTTTTATGTAAAAGTAGTCATTTCTTTTGATAAACGCCTATTGTCTTGCAAATATCAGGAAAAAGTACTATCTTTGCAACTTGGATAATGATGAACTAAATATAACGAATATAGTTATGAAAAGGACATTACTCATAATGAGTCTCTTAATGCTGACGGTGTGCCTGAGTGCTTCGAAGCGTTATACCGTAGCGACAATGGCTGACGACAAGGAGATTACCGGTCAGGTTGTTTATGCTAATGATAGTTTAGTGGTCATCAAGAGCTTGGATGGTGCTGTGCGTGAGTTACCGGTCGAGCGTATCAAGCGCCTTAAAACGCCTTTCTATGGCGCAATTGAACTCCGGAATGGCAAGATTATCAACTTTGACGCCGACAAACTGTGGTCGAAGAGCCAGAAGCGCATGTTGCCCAAAATGGCGAAGCACTATCCGCAAGTTTATACGAAGGACGGGCAACATATCCTCGGACATATCGCTTATGCTACAGAGCGGTTTATCCGTATTTATCCTTGGCAGTACAGTAGAGGCGTAGAGATTAAGGCCTCTGAGATTGTGAAACTTGTTTCCGTCAGCGGCGAGGAGATTATCGCCGAAGATGGCGTATTGCTGAACTTTGAGGAAAAACAATGTTACACGGCGAAGCAGCTTAAGCAATTCAAAAAACATAAGAAACGCCCTCGCTCATTCATCACTGCTGAGCGTGAGGCCAATAGACCGAAAGCCAATTAACATTCTATCACGGTCCAACCGGCGCCACCCCTGTCGGGGTCGCCGTTACGATACTTGATTTCGGCAGCTCCCCTCTTACGGAGTTGCCGATTGCGTTGTTCTAAGTAATCGCGCACCACTTGTTTGACGGCTCCGGTGCCTGTTCCGTGTAATATCGTTACTTCACCCGCCGAGACCATAATCGCATCGTCAAGATAGGCGATAAAGGTCTCTAACGCCTCGTCTGCCCGCATACCTCGTAGATCTAATGTGCGGCTGAATGCACGCTTATGCTCGCGGATAGTAGCGGCTACAGAGGGGGAAGCGGACGGCATAGAACCTGCGAGTGTGCGTAAATCCTTGAGGTCGTGGAAGGTCTTGGGCGTTGCGGGTTTAACTTCCTCTTTCAAGGCTTCCACTTTTGCCCGCGCTTTTTGGGTGCGAAGTTTATCGGCTTTGGCTTCTTTGATTTCACGAATAGTCCTTTCGATGGTCGCATTGGAGTTTTCCAATATCTCGGAGGCTTGCTGTTTAGCTTCTTCAATAAGCTGCTTTTTCTTAGCCTTTATGCCGGACATTTGTTCTTCGTAAGCCGCTATTTTCTCCTCCAGTTTCTTTTCTTTCAGTCGAATAGCTTGACGCTTATTTTCCCAGTAGCGCTTGTCTCGGGCTATGTCTTGCAATTGCTTGTCGTAATCGACATGCTCCTCACCGACTATATCTATTGCCGCCTTGACGATATGCTCCGGCAGGCCTATATTGCGTGCAATCTCAATGGCGAACGAAGAACCGGCTTGTCCGATGGACAGCTGGAAGAGCGGCTTCATCTGACCGCGATCGTAGAGCATGGCTCCATTGACAATGCCCTCCTCGCTTTCCGCAAAATGCTTGAGGTTCGTGTAATGCGTTGTGATAACGCCAAAAGCCTCTTGCTTATTCAACTGCTTTAGTACCGCTTCCGCTATAGCACCGCCTATGGCAGGTTCTGTGCCTGAACCGAACTCATCGATGAGCAGAAGAGTCTCTTGGTCCGCCAGGCGGATAAACTCCTTCATGTTTCTCAGGTGCGATGAGTAGGTCGATAAATCGTCCATCAGCGATTGTTCGTCACCGATGTCTATCAATATGCGGTTGAAAATCCCCATGGTGCTGCTTTCCTCACAGGGGACGAGTAAGCCGCTTTGCAGCATATATTGGAGGAGGGCTACGGTTTTAAGGCATACCGATTTGCCACCGGCATTAGGACCCGAGATTACCAATATGCGTTGCTCCGGTGCTTGCAGCCGAATCGTAAGAGGCACTACTTCTTTATGTTGAGCCTCGAAGTTGAGGAAGAGAATAGGGTGTCTCGCTTGTTTGAGATCAACCAGAGGCTTATCCGCTATCTGAGGCGCGATAGCCTTTAAGGCAATGGCTAAACGCGCTTTGGCGCGGATGAAATCCGTTTGTGCCAAAAGAATTGTGGAACCCATTATCTCGTCTGTGCGGGGGCGGAGCCATGCCGCCATATCTATCAAAATGCGGGCTCTTTCGCGTCGCTCTTCGCCCTCCAACTCGCGGATACGGTTATTAGCTTCTACCACTTGCTGAGGCTCTATGAAGATGGTCTTACCCGTCGCGGATTCATCATGTACGATACCGCCTAACTTATGCTTGTAAGCGGGCGGAACAGGGAGCACTAATCGACCTTCGCGCATCGTGGGGGAAGCGTCTTTATCCAGAATACCGTCCGCTTGTGCCTTACGGAGTATGGTATCTAAGACTTTGCCTACCGAAGCCTGCGCTGCGCGGAGAGAACGGCGTATCTCAGATAAAGCAGGGGAAGCATGGTCTGCAAGTTGACCGTATTTATCGATGATACGGTTGATTTGCTGTACGATAGCCGCTAAGGACGAATGACTGCTGCTGAACGTATCACGTACCAGCGGAAAACGCTGCTCGTCCAAACTCTGATAAAAGCGCTCGAGCGCTACGGCGTAATCGAGGGTCTTGCTCAATGAGAAAAGCTCCGCCTCATCTAAAAACATTCCCTCTACCCGAATACGGGATATCTCTTCCCGTAAATCATACATCTCCCCTCGCGGGAAACCTAAAGACGCATCTGTTAGGATGGTCTTCATCTCTGCCGTTTGCCCTACCGATAATCGAATATGTTCCGGTGAAGTCTCAAACGCCATTTGCTCCACCAACTCTTCGCCTAATGGCGAGGAACATTCCTCGTGTAGGCGACTGCGCAATAGGGTAAAATCTATCTTCTCTTCTATATTCATCTAATACAATCTGACATCGTGGATAGCGGGAACGCCGAGGGCATGGTTCATCTTTTCCACCAACTCAAAACGGTTCTCAAAGAGTTGTGCCTTGAGCGCGGCGGAATTAAGCCGGACGGTGAGCACGCCGTTCTTCAGCTCTACCGAGCGCGTGAGCCTTGCTATTGTCGGACCCATCACATCCGGCCAAAGGGCTATGGCTTTGTGCTCAATTAAGGGAACCTCTAATGCCGGCGTCTCGTGCAGGAAATTGGCTATGGCTTGACCGAGTTTCATTCTTTGACTTTACGCAGGAGAATTTGTTGGCGGGTACGAAAGGAGCGTACTGTGATGTCAAGCCCGTTCAGTTCGAGCATTTTTCGCAGTTGTACGCCTTCCCGTTGTGATACATACCAGGTGGACTCGCCGGGAGAAACCCAGATGGCGACTTTTTCTTTTGGACCGTAGGCTTTCTTGAGCCCTAAAAAAACGCGATCTCCTACTTTGAGATTGCGTCCTAACGCGTCATTCCATACGCGTAGCGAGCGTTCGGGGACATTGAGACGAAAGGCTATATTGGCATATGAATCTCCTTCCGCTGCCGTGATATAGGAGCGGCCGTTGACTTTTTTCTTGGCGTGTGTGAGAAATAGCAGCTCTTTTTCTTTCGCCGCCGTCAGGGGTTCTATATACTCAGGCTCGGGATCGGAGGTGAAGGTCGCTATAGCCTCTTTCTGGTACGAAAGTACCGGTTTGGACGGTGTTGCCGTGTTGGTGGCGGCTCCGCCCTGTTTATCACTTTGTGTGGGTGACACGGTTTGGTAGAGGCTGTCCAATTGGTAGTCCTGGATTATCTTAATAAGCTTATGGGCATAGCTTGGGTCTGTCGCATAACCACATTCCTTTAGGCGATGCGCCCAACTTTGGTAATCCGTCACGGGAATATCAAAGAGGGTGCGGTAGCGGGGGCGTTGGAGGAAGAGACTATGGTCTCTAAAAGACTCCGCCGCATCACCATAGACCCGAAAACACTCATCTTTAGCATCATCGTCGTAGCGATACACATCGCCCATCCAGTCATCGGCACACTTGATTCCGAAGTGATTACGGGCATTAACGGCTAACTCGCTCGTACCCGCAGCGGACTCTAAAAGGGCTTGCGCCATCGTAATCGAGGCGGGGATGCCGTAGTCCAGTTGTTGCTGAACGGCTACATCTTTCCAGACCGCAATATACCGTAAATACTGCTCTGAGGGAGCTGCTGTTATCGCTAATACATTGAATACCGTCAGGACGGCTGTAATTACTTTTCTCATGCTTATTCTAATCTAAAAGTCATTCTATGATAGGGACTTGGACCATATTGCTTGAGCATGGCATAATGGTCTTTGGTCGGGTAACCTTTGTTGTCTTTCCAATGGTATTGCGGGTACTCGCGGTCTAAACGCACCATGTAGTCATCCCGATAGGTCTTGGCGAGAATAGATGCCGCGGCTATCGACATAAACAGTCCGTCTCCTTTGACAAAGGTCTGGGCGGGAATTTCGAATATGCCGTCTTCGCCGATATACGCTTTCCATCGGTTGCCATCTACGATGATGTGTTCCGGCTGAGGCTTGAGTTGTTTTAAGGCGCGGTGCATGCCTAAAATGGAAGCATTCAGGATATTATATTCGTCTATCTCTTGCGCGGACACTTCCGCTACCGCATAGGCGATTGCCGTTCTTTCTATCAGCGGACGCAGATAGTAGCGCTCCATCTCGTTCAGTTGCTTGGAGTCGTTCAGCATATGACCGAGCTTGGTATAACCAATCGTCGGCGGTAAGATAACCGCTGCTGCGAAGACAGGACCGGCCAATGGACCGCGACCCGCTTCATCACAGCCCGCTTCCATAACGCCTTTTATGTAACATGAACGCAACATTAGGCTTGCATCCGATAGGCTTTGGGGGTTAAACCGATATGGGTCTTGAAGAAACGGTTGAAGAACGCTACATTGCTGAAACCCAAGTCCGCACTTATCTCCTTTATCTGCAACTCTGTCAGCTTCAATTGAGCTTTCGCGTCCGTCAAAATAGCATCGATAATGATATCACCTGCCGTACGCTCCGAGACTGAACGGATTGTCGCGCATAGGTGAGGCAGAGTCAGACGCATAGCGTCGCTATATTGACTCACATGATGCCACTCCGTATAATGTTTCATCACCAACTCGCAGTACTCGCGGTAAATCTGAGTCTTACGATCCTGGGGCTTGATTAGCGCCTCGTTCGAACTCTTCGACATTTGAGCAAAGCTCGTTTGGAACAAATTGAATATATGCACCATCGAATCCGTCGTCAGCATACTCGGACGAGCGTTACTCGCTTTCTGCAACAAGATATAAGCATCTTTAAGGACTTCAAACTGCTCTGCAGTGCCGTGTACAATCGGGTTATATACCTTTAATGCCGTCAATGACATTCGGTTGCCGAAGGTATATTTGTCCAAAAAAGACGAACTGAATAATATGTAATACACCAGCGCATCTTCACTGAAGTTATCGATGAGCAAAAAACTGTTCGGCTCTAACAATAAGATATCATGCTCCTTAAAATCGTATTGGGTGATGTTGATGGTCGCATGAGCTGTGCCGTGAACCATAAAGGCAAATACCCCGCATTTAATCTTACAGGGAAAACGGCCATACTCGTTCATTAGTTTGCCTGAGGCGTCTCCTATCAGGAAATCCACAGGGCAATCAAGCAGGGGGATTTGTTTATCTTTTGACATATCGGCTTTCGACTTTTGACTAATAAATGTTTTTTATTTTTTATTCGACTTTCTGCTGCACAGCCGACCGACACCGGCGTCACGCCGGCTTTCGACTAACACAAAACGCCTGCAAATATATATATTTTTTTTGTATTATGCAAAAAAAAGTGCATTTTTTGCTCTTTTAGCAGTTATCTCGGCATCTAAATTCGTAATTTGTAATTCGTTATTTCAAATGGTGGACCGAAAAGTATTAGCGGTAGCTTGGTCCGAAGCGGCGGATGGCTTCGCGCTCCAACTCCTCCCGTTGTGAAGGGTCGGCGATGGAGATCAAGGCCTTGGCTCTTGCCGCCAAGGGTAGGTTATGGAGATAAACTATACCGTGCTCGGTCGCTACATAGAAGTTCTGGAAGCGCGTGGTCACGACTCCGGCTCCCTCCGTCAGATGGGCGACAATCTTACTCTTGCCCTTATTGGTCATAGAGGGTAAGGCAATAAACGCCTTGCCGCCTTCCGACAACGGCGCTCCGTACATAAAATCGTGCTGCCCGCCGACACCGCTGATAACCGTCTCGCCAATGGAGTCCGCGCAGACCTGGCCCGTAAGGTCAATCTCTATCGCCGAGTTAATCGCCATGACACGAGGATTAAGACGGATAACGGCTGGGTCATTGGTCCAGGCTACATCACGAATCATAATATCTTCGTTGCCGTCAACATAGTCATACAACTCTCGAGAGCCCAAGATGAGCGAGCCGACCGACTTGCCGGGCAAGACCTTCTTGAGGCTGTTATCGATGACGCCGTTCTCTATGAGCGGCAGCACGCCGTCAGTAATCGCCTCGGTGTGCAGCCCCAAGTGTTGATGATGGCGTAAGGCATGCAGCACGGCATTGGGAATCCCGCCGACACCTATCTGCAAGGTCGCGCCATCGGGAATCTCATTGGCGATAAACTGACCGATCCGGGTGTCTAATGCAGAGGGCACCGCCGTAGGCACTTCCACCAAGGGGACATCGCCCCGGCAGACCGCTGCTAACTGAGAGACATGGATCACCGGATCGCCATACGTGCGGGGCATAAACTTATTCACCTGGGCAATAACCTTCTTGGCGCACTCCGCACCCGAGAAAGCGATATCCGCCGACACACCATAGGAGACATAGCCGTTCTCATCCGGCTCAGATACATTGAGAAATGCCACATCCACTGGCACTTGCCCCGACCGGAAAAGCGCCGGCACTTCGCCTAAGAAACACGGAATAGTGTCCGCCACTCCTTCGCGAGTCGCCTTGCGCAAGTTATTGGGCACAAAAATAGTGATGGCACGGAAGGAGTTCATCAACTCGCGTTTGGCATAAGGCGCATCTTCATTCGCCACCCCGAAGCCCGAGATAATCGTCACATTGCGCAACCGGTCAGCTTGCGCCGTGAGCGCATTGAGAAGCACGGTCGGGATGGAGGTGGAGCCTTGCACCACCACGGTCTCATTGGATTGAACGAGGCTCACCGCCTCAGCTGGAGATACGTAGGTAAGCATATGAGTCAAAAGTCAAAAGTTATGAAGAAAAGTCCTCATCGAACTTGGCTAAACGCGCTTCCAAGGCTGCCATTTGGTCCTCCCGCATTGCCGAAGCACAACCGCGCATACCTTCACGCTTGGCATCGGTCGAAGCCAAGGAAATAGCCGATACACCGTAATAAATGAGTTTGTTGAGCAATTCTTCTCCCGTCCAATCGCGGTACGTGAACGTGAAGAAAAAACCGTCTCCGACTGCCCGTTGATGCTCGTCAAACGGATAAACGACATGGAAATTGTGGCGCTCCATGATTTGCTTTATCTTATGGCACTTGTCGGCATAATAGCGCGTGTTGTCCACATAGCGTATTTCTCCCTTGCAGGCGCCCTCGAACATAGCAGCCATCGCGTACTGCACGGAGTGACTGACACCGGAGGTGATTGCATACAGAATATGATAAACCAAGGTGCGCATGAACTGACCGTCACTATGATAGCGCTCCGTCAACGCGGGGAAATGCCGACGCGCCAAACTCGGATTAACCGCTACAATGGCTGCACGTTCACCGGCATAAGAGAATATCTTGGAGCAACTGATGAGATGCACGCAGTTCATGGTATAGCGCCCTACGGTTGGTTGAAACGGCGCCTGATAAGGCACCCCTCGGTGCGGGTCGCGAAAGTCCATGTTCATATACGCCACGTCCTCTATCACAATCGTATCATAGCGATTAGCCAATTGACCGACGATACGCAACTCTTCTTCGCTCAAGCACATCCAGGAGGGGTTATTGGGGTTGGAAAACAATATCGCAGCGATATTACCTTGCTTGAGTTTGGCTTCCAATGCGTCGCGTAGAGCCTCTTCACGATAATCGCCTATATCCAGGGACTCCGTCTTTAACCCGATCACGCGGCACTGCAACTTCTGTACCGGAAAACAGGGGTCCAGGAACAAAATGGTATCTCTGTCCGGTCGCAGTTGATGAATAAGCGTATCCACGCAGAAAGCCCCCTGCATGCTTCCCACCGCCGGAACCAAACAGTCCTCGGGGATAGTGAGACCCATAAACGCCTTGATAAACTCCGAAGCCCAATGACCTAACTCCGGCACACCGGTAATCAGGGGGTACTTATTGGCTACTCCTTTCTGCAAGGCGGCTATCTGCGCCTGTACGCCTATCGGTTCTGCCGGCAGACCGGGATTGCCCAGTTCCATGTGGACGTACTCTGTGCCCGTTTGGCGTTCTATCTCGGCAACGATACCCACCATTTGACGGATCGTCGCGTTGCCCAACTCATGGGCGTCCATTAAACCGAAAGATTCACATACCGAATCTACCAGTTGTTTGTCAAGCGGAAATGTCATAAGATTTGCACTTTTTGGTTAGACACTCTCACCGGCGACGCGCCGGCCTGCTTCGACTGCTGCGATGTTCGCTGCGACGACCGCTTCTCCCTTACGGCTGAACACGCTGCTCACGCCCGCGATAATCGTTTCGGGCTCAATGCCTAAGCTCGGTATCGCGGCGCCCAAGAGCACCATATTGGCGGCTTGAGCCGGGGCGCCGGCTTGATTAGCCAATGCTTCGACATCCAGGATGACATGGTGTTCTATGCTCCGGATATGTTGGAGTATCTCTTCTATGTCAGGGTAATTCGGGATGTTGACGATGGGCTTTGAACTCGTCACTATCCGGCCCTCCTTACTCAGATAAGGCAGGTAGCGTAGAGCCTCCATCGGCTCGAGCGAAATGATTAGATCGGCGCAGCCTTTCGCTATCAAATCCGAGTGAATCGGCGATGAACTCAATCGTAAATTGGACTGAACATCCCCGCCACGCTGAGACATACCATGTACTTCTGCCTGTTTGAGATAGAGACCCTCTTGGAGAGCCGCTTCGCCTATGACCGTTGCGATAGAGAGGATGCCTTGTCCCCCCACACCGGCTAAAATAATGTCCTTCTTCATTGCTTTATGGATTTATGGTGGCGTTTTAAGGTTTGTATGCACTCGCGCCGGGCAATCACTACGGAAACACCGTGGTAATTGATTTCCTCGCGCAGCACGGTTTTAATCGCTTCCATATTCTTCGGAAGCGGCACTACTACACGCACATGGTCCTCTGCGACGCCCAGACCCTTACAGATGGCTTCTATACGTCCGGTACCGGCCGAGTCCTGACCGCCGGTCATGCCCGTTGTCAGATTGTCCGAAATGAGCACCACCACATCGGCGTTGCTGTTGACGCAGTCCAGTAATCCCGTCATACCGCTATGCGTAAAGGTCGAGTCACCTATAACCGCTATCGAAGGATATTGCCCGGCATCGGCGGCTCCTTTGGCCATCGTCACGGAAGCACCCATCTCTACGCACGCATGAATGGCATGAAAGGGCGATAAAGCGCCTAAGGTATAACAACCTATATCCCCGAATATCCGCGCCTGCTTATACTCACGGGCTACCTCATTCAGCGCCGTGTACATGTCGCGGTGACCGCAGCCCATACACATCGCCGGCGGACGCGGAACCACCAACGGGTCTGCTTCCCGACGCTCAGGCTGCGGTAAGGATAGGGCTTGGGCGACATCTTCGGGGTGCAACTCGCCTATCCGAGGCAACGCACCCGTCAAACGACCTTCTACTCGCAGCTGACCCTCCCCTGCTGCACAGCCGCCCGACACCGGCGTCACGCCGGCCGCCACGGCGGCTACTGCCCCCTTGCTACGCAGCGTCGCCGACACTGCCGTCACGGCAGCAGCCTCTGCGACCGGCTGACCCTCCTCTATGACGAGCACTTCTTCTGCACCGTCGGCGATCATCTGACGGATAAGGCCTTCCGGAAGCGGATATTCGGTTATCTTCAGTACCGATGCTGACGGAGTCCCGTTTTCCATCAGGTAATTATACCCGATGCCGCAGGCTATAATGGCTTTCTTGGGGTTGCTGCCGCGCACGTAACTGTTATGGCCCGACTCCTCGCTGTGGCGTACCAAAGAAGGCTGCATTGCCACTAACTCGGCATAATTCTTCTTCGCAAATGCCGGTAGCAGGATAAAGTGTTTCGCATCCTCAGGGAACGAGAGCGCATTCTGAGGCCTGACCTCACCGGTCTCAACCACGGCACGACTGTGCGCCATGCGCGTGGTCACACGCAGCAAAACCGGCTTATGTATCTGCTCGGAGTAATCAAAGGCCGACCGGGTCATGTCATAGGCTTCTTGCTGGTTGGACGGCTCGAAACACGGTATCATGGCAAACTTGGCATAAAAACGACTGTCTTGCTCATTCTGACTCGAGTGCATCGACGGATCGTCTGCAGCTACTACGACTAAACCGCCGTTCACACCCGTTATGGCGGCGTTCATAAACGCATCTGCACATACATTCATACCCACATGCTTCATGCAGACCAATGCCCGTTTGCCCATATACGACATACCTAATGCCGCCTCCATCGCCGTCTTCTCATTCGTCGCCCAACGGCATTGAATAGGCGCTGACCGGAAAACACCTCCCTCCCTTTTAGGGGAGGGTCGGGGAGGGGCTTCCTGCTCCGCAGCGTCGACCGGGACTGCAGCCACTGCAGATTGGATGTACTCGGTAATTTCTGTAGATGGAGTCCCCGGGTAAGCATATACGCCGCTTAACCCTGCATCTATCGCGCCTAAAGCTATCGCTTCATCGCCTAAGAGTAAGTGTTTCATGGTTGTAGAAATTTGTGATTTGTGCTTTTCTCTTTACTAGTGGTGCATTTACTTGCTAAATGTTTTTTATGTTTATGTCCTTTAGTGTTTGCAACCTCATAGAGGTATATATTTGGATGGTTGTGGGGCTTGGATGCTTGCATTCT
>OCVV012847670.1_pt1 | contig 45011 bp, 35 predicted proteins | sample 1539721 | NCBI WGS metagenome assembly OCVV01 (sample SAMN02144230, study PRJEB22623) | gut metagenome | biome: sheep rumen | host: Ovis aries | place: New Zealand | reverse complement strand
CACCGTTATCTCAGGTATGGCAGTCTTCGAGTACAGAGGTCTGACGATACTGATGAGATACGTGCCAAGTCCCTCGTAGATACGATAGTCGCGGTTCTCGTTGGCACGGAAGAGCGATGGCTGGGTGACAGTGTTCCGAAAGCCGAGGTGATAGAGAATGGGCTTGTGCGCTTCAAAACACAGACATATATCACGCAGGGAGCCGCAGCCTGTAATCTGGCCGAACAGCAGATGCAACAGCTGGTTATAGCAGGTCAGGTCCTTCGAATGCCAGTTTCCATGATACTTGGCAACGAGTTTGTCGAACTGATAACGAGGTATATAATCCATGACTTGGGAGAAGATATAGCTACCGACATTCATAATTATGCAGTTTTTGGACTGCAAAATTACTCTGTCATTTTCAAATCAAAAAATCAAAGACCGCTCTGAAACCCTTGTTAACAAAGGGATATATGAGGTTTAATTAAAATTTATCGTATCACTAATATTCATAAATAATAATTTCATATTGTGATAGAGTATTTCCTTCACTTTCAATAGTTAAGGTGTACTGTCCTTCCTCATAACTATTCATATTATAAATAATACATTGTCCATTTAAAACACTTAAATTATCTTCATCAATGGTCACGCCATTATATTTGATTGTTATGTTGACATTTTCAATAGACTGATTAAACAATATACCCAGATCTCCAGAATCTTCATTTATGTCAACTAATATAGGATGAAAGGCTGGCATTTGTGGCCTATGAGGCGTAGGTGTTGGACTGGGAAAGTCCGGATCAACAGTGTTTGAAACATTAACTAGACTATAAGTCCTTGCATATAAACTTTCTGGGATAAATAACGTCATCCCTGCCAACAAAACAAAAATAAACTTTCTCATATTCAATTTTTCTTTTTTTGGTTGCAAAATTACTCCAAAATAATCACAATTAAGTAAAATTCATCAGAAATCTTCAATGGTTCCCGTTTTCTCAAAAATCCACATAATATATTGGTATTCAGATATAAAGGATTAGTAATACAATATTTATACGTCGATAAACAACGCTTTTTCATGCTTAAAATACTTATAAAGCGTTGTTTTTCATCCTGTTTACTCCTAAATTTGCTAAAGACAATTATTTCTAGATATTTTTTCGTACCTTTGCAGCAAAAATTAAAACATCTATGAGCAAAAAGTATATATTACATGTTATAACCACACTCCTAATAATATTAGGATGTGGGAATCAGCAAAATTCGTCAATACTTGACGATATAGAATCTCTTGTATCAAAGGAAAAATATGATTCCGCATATCAAGAGATTTTAAATATAGAGCCATCTTTCAGAGAAAAAACGGAATTTCAAGCTCATTTCTATTTGCTTTTGACCCAAACAAGTTTGCTGACCAACCATCCTCTTTCGTCAGACTCTTTAATCAATGTTTCAATAGCATATTATGAAAAGAATGCCAATGACAAGAAACTAGGCGATGCCTATTATTATAAAGCAGAATACTTATTACAGTGCAAGGATTATGGCCAAGCTATTGTTCTTTGTAAAAAGGCTTATGACTTAGCACATAAGATAAATCATTATAAGTTACAATATAAAGCCGCTAAGTTGATTTCATATATCAATTGCGTTAATGGCAATTATGATTTGCAGTTGGAATATGCAAGAAAAACTTTAGATTATGCGCTAAAGACTAAACGAAAAAGATGGATAGCATATGCTTATAATGACGTTAATGAGGCTTATCAATATCAGGGTATAATTGATAGCGCAACTGTATATGCAGAAAAGGTTATACCAATTTTAAACACTGTCGATTCGAAAGATTTACCTTACATCTTGAATAGCATCGGATATGTATATATAACTAAAGACCCGCAAAAAGCTAAAGAGTTTTTCAAAAAATCTTTATCTATAAAACCATTATCCAGAACTTTAGAGAACCTGGCCTATATATATAACAAAGAAGGAAATGAAAAAAAAGCATATGAATTATGGAATAATGCGTTGTTTAATGATGACGATGTTCCTGTAGACAAAGTTATTTACCATATATTACAATACAACTTATCCCATAATAATCTTGATGGTGCTTGCGAACAATTATTTAACTTAGTTACAATTAAGGATAGTTTGAAAACAGCTTTAAGTGATAGATCTATAGAACAAATTCAGCAAAAATATGATGAAAAAATAGCAAACGACAAACACGATAAAGAAATACTAAGATGGTATATATTCGCATTGATACTTGCCATTATTATTATATTTTTAATAGGCCATATCAGGTATAAGAAATACAAGTCAAGAATCGCATTTAAAGAGCAGCAACTACTAATCAATGGTTATATCAATGAGATTGGGCAGTTAAAAGGACATAACGATAATGCAGAACATCAAATAGGCGAACTTAAATGTAGAGTATCAGAATATTTAGAAAGGATCAAGAATTTAGAAGAGTCTAGTTGTAATTCAGAAAAACATATTGTGGAATTAAAGGAGAAAATACTGGATTATACAGAACTGATAGAACAATTAACAGAAACGGAAAATAATGCTAATCATCAAATTGATAGTCTTAATGGTATTATAAAGGACTACAAAGACCAGATTGACAGATTGAATCAGGCGGATAATGCCTCAAAAATCGAAATCAGTTCATTAAAAGGAAAGATTGAAGAATATCTTGGACAGATAAGCAATTTGCAGACGACACATAAAGAAGCAGAGCTGCAAATAGTCGATTTGAACCAGAAGATAAAGGACATAATGGAGCAAGAATCTCCAAGGCTTGCCAAGGGGAAATTATTATATGACCAAATACTGCAGAACGGTACAACTGTTGAATGGACTAATGACGACTATAAATGCTTTATTGACTTTTATAAAGCAACAAATTTTATATCATATTCTAAAGTTGTGAAAAAATATTCTCCGAAGACAGCTCATAATACATTCTTCTTATTATTATATGAGATAGGTAAAAATGATAAAGAAATTCGCCAGATTATGGGTGTCACCCAAGAGGCAATTCGCTCAACAAGATTCAGAATACAAAAGCATTCCAACAAATAAGCGAGTTCTATAATGTGAATACTGAATACAAAAAGAATAATAGTATTCAAGGCATTGCCGATAAAAGAATATCATATACTATTTAACATAGTTTCTATAGGAAAAATCGAGAAAGATATAAAACGAAGGCCACCCTTACCAACAATAAAAGTAGACATAATTGCTTAAACATTATGCGATATTTGTTATATCAGCGTTCCATGAATCATATAGTATGCTATAGCAGCCACTATCAACAATAAAACAGTAATAATGGCAGTGCCATATCGTATTAATACTGGCGGTTTCTCCACCATGATGTTGCGTACTTTATTACTACGGATATCTTTCTTCTCTAAATCTTTAGCCATATTCCTAACTGTTTAATTTCCCAATTCCAACTGGTTTTTCACCAAATTATAGTATGCCCCTCGCTTTGCTGTCAGGGACTTGTGATTTCCAGTCTCAACTACCTTGCCCTTATCCAAAACGATTATCTGGTCAGCATTCTTTACTGTACTCAGACGATGCGCTACTACTACGACAGTCTTACCTTTATAGAACTTATCCAGATTCTCAACAATGGCACGTTCATTACTTGCATCCAAAGAATTTGTCGCTTCATCAAGGAAGATGAACTTCGGATTCTTATACACTGCGCGAGCAATCAAGATACGCTGTTTCTGACCTTGGCTTAATCCCATTCCGTCCCTTCCAATATTTGTATTGAACTTCAACGGGAGAGCCATAACAAAGTCTTTGACATTAGCGATTTCAGCAGCCATTTCAAGTCTTTCCTCATCTATCTCGCCATCATCAACCGCAATATTCCTTGCAATAGACTCAGAGAAGATGACACCATCTTGCATGACAACACCACATTGCCGTCGCCACCATTTCAAGTTGTATTCGGATATGTTGTGGCCAGCAATCGTTATTTCACCATTTATTACCGGGTAATACCCCAGCATGAGTTTTATCAGTGTGGTCTTGCCACTTCCTGATGCCCCCACGATGGCTGTGATTTTCCCCTCTGGAATATGTATGTTCACGCCCTCAATGGTCTTCGACAGGGCATGAGGGTCATATTTGAAGTCAATATGGCTCAATTCTATATCATGACTTTCATTGTCAAACTCTGTTCTTGAACGATTGTAATCTTCTTCATTGTCTTTTTTGTGAATCTCATTGATACGCTCTAGACTTATCTTCACATCCTGTATAGAGTATATGAAGTGCATAAGTTGCTCTATAGGACTGTTTAACTGGCCAATGATATACTGCACGGCCAACATCATACCAAGTGTAAGGCTTCCATTGATGACTGCAGCAGCTGAGACAACGGTAATGATAATATTCTTCAATTCATTGATGAAGATGCTTCCGGCCTCCTGTGTCTGCTGGAGTTTCAGACTCTTCATCTGAATGTGGAACAGGTCTGCCTGTACATCCTCCCATTCCCAGCGTCGGCGCTGTTCGCAGTCTTGCAGTTTGATTTCTTGCATGGAGGTTAGGAATTGATAGGTTTTGTTGTTATTTGCTGCCTGTTGCTCAAAGAGTTCATAGTCAATAACCTTACGACGTCGCAAAAAAAGTGCCATCCATCCGCCAAACAGAATACTTCCAATAAGAAATATTAAGAAGATAAGCCTATTATAGACCAACAGCACGCAACTGAACACAGCAAAACTGATTAAGGAAAAAGCCATATTTAACGTCTGCTGTGTCAGGAATGAGTTAACCCGTGAATGATCACCGATACGCTGCATCAAATCACCCATCAATTTCGTATCGAAGAACGACATAGGAAGTTGTAGCAACTTGATGAAGAAGTCGCTTACCAATGAGATGTTGATGCGCATGGAGATATGCAGCAAGAGCCACCTACGGATAAAGTCAACCGATGTCCGACTGAGGGTAATGACAAGTTGGCCAATCAAAATAAGCCAGATGAAGTCTATATCTTTGTTTTTGATGCCAATATCGACGATGTCCTGGGAAAGAAATGGCAATGCGAGTTGTAGCAAGCTACCGACAAACAGGCCAAGTATTATCTGGAAGAAATACTTTCGATATTGCTTGATATAGCCGAATAAGAACTTGAACGACTTTTCTGTTCGTGTTTCATGTTCGTTGGTGTTATCGTAAAAAGCCTGAGTTGGTTCAAGAAACATGGCGATTCCTTTACCCTCGTTGTCTCGACCCGTTCCTATCCAATGCTGTTTGAACTCATCCATAGTGTAAGTTATCAATCCTTTCCCTGGGTCGGCAACGTAAAACTTTCGCCCCTTCTTTACCTTATACAAAACAACAAAGTGATTCTGATTCCAATGCAGGATACAAGGTAATGTTGCTGAGGATAGTTCTTCTATGGTTAAACGCCCGCTAACTGTATAGTATCCGAGCTTGACGGCAGCATCCCTTATACCAAGGAGTGATACTCCTTCAGTAGTTGCAAAGCAAATTTTTGAGAGAAAATTCTGACTGAATTTTCTTCCATGATACCTACATATCATTTGTAGACATGTAACACCGCAGCACATCGCATCCTTCTGCTTTACAAATGTGAACCTATTCCTTTCGTAATTCATTTACAGTCTATTCTTGATGCTATTGTCGTTCTGAATTCTGTTCTTGTTCGTCTTGGTCTTCGTGGAGAAGTTATAGGTCAGGCGACACCAAACCTGTCGGGTCTGGTTTTTCAGATAGGCGCTGTAGTTGAGCGTAGGCACTTTGTTCGTCGCGCGAACTTTCGAGCCATTGAGCAAATCGTCCACCCCCACTTGCAGGTTAAGGGCATTGTTGCAGAAAGAGCGTTCGACAGAAAGGTCAAGAGAGGCATAGCCTTTTTGATAGGAGTTGCCATTGATGGTTGGCGATGTATAGAAGAATCCCATTGAGAGGCTACCGACTTCCTGCCATGTCATTCGATTGTTCCAACTGACGAGTAATCCAAACAATTCTTTCTTGTTATAGCTTTTGGGGATTCGGGTATAAGAGCCAGCGAGATAGAAGTTGGTCTGCCACCACGCAAAAAGATTGCCGCTGTACGAGTAGTTGAGCGTGGCCGACGATATGGTACCATAATTCACATTGGTATGGTATGTGATACCGTCCACAACTTCAAAAAGTTCGGTGATGGCCTTGGGTCTGTAGCGGTATTTGAGCGATGCCGAGTGTCGATCATGTGATACTGTGAAATCAAGCACATCGGTCAGTTCTGCTTGCAGTTCAGGATTACCCCTGTCATATAGTACATCAGACACACGATTCACATACCCGTTCATTAAGGAGAACGCCGGACGATAGATAGTACGATTGTAGGACAAAGAGTAATTGTATTTTTTATTTGTGCTATATGACATGTAGAAGTAAGGGAACCAGTCCGTATAATTTTTTGTGGTTTTACCGCTGCCTCCAGCCTCTCCGTAAATGCCAGTATTCTCAGCGCGTAGGCTGAAATACAAATAGAGTCTGCCAATATCCTTAGACGTCCCAAGATAGCCTCCGCAAATGTTCTCTCGATAATTCCAGTCAGTGATGGAGATAGTGGCAGTCAGTTGGTCTTTGCTAGTGAAAAAACTATTCCTTTCACTCGACAGGAATTTGCCGCCTGCCCTCAGGCTCCACCCACTTTGATAGTTCTTGCGAAGGTCTATAGCCGATGAAATGTTGTTGCCGTCGCTGGCCGTAATGTCTATCTCACTGACATCATAGTCGGTTGCGCCCACGTAAGTGGTTTCTATTCGGTTATTGGTGTTGTCGTTCTTGTTGTTATAGTTGAAGAGGAAGCGGAGAAAACTCTTGTTTTTGTCTATATCCCAACGATATGAGCCCACGATGTTGTAGTAGTCGGAATGTGAATCGTAAACCGTTCTGGAGGTACCTATGTATTTGTTGCCGTCGGTCGTCTGGTAGTTTTGAGTGTTAAGTGAATGACTGGTTGTTGGCGGTGTGCTGATACCGTTTATCTCCAGCCCCATGGAATGGCTCTGCGCAAGATTATAAACGGCTCCAAAACGGTAGGTGTGGCTCTTTTGGTTAGAAAAGTAGTTACCCTCGCTATAGTGGCGTGAGTTGTTGTAGAGGTAGTCGTTGGTGGTTCCGTTATACTGCTTAGCCTTTCTCTGAGTATAGGAATAAGTGCAGTAGAGATTCCATTTGTCTGTGCCAAAGAAAATGTTGGCAGTCGGTGTGAGGTCGTAATAATGGCTTTCGGGTGTGGAGGCGTAGAGATCTGCACTTCCATTGATACCAACAATGTTCCGTTTGGTAATAATGTTTACCACACCGCCTTGTATGCTTGCATCGTTTACGCCGCCGTGATTCTGCATTATCTCAATTCGTTCAATGTCTGAGGCTTTCAGCGTGTTCAGATAGGCGGTTAATTCGTCACCTGACAACTGTCTGTCGTTGACAAACACAGCGGCAGACTTCCCCGCCACTTGGATTCCGCCATTCGACGTGACAACAACGCCGGGAGCAAACTTCACCACGTCTTTTGCTTTCAATGCTTCAATTCTCGGCATGTGCTTGATGTAAAAGATTGTCTTTTCGTGGTCTTGCTTGACGATGGGTCGGTATCCCTTGACCGTCACCTCGCCTAGCATCTGCATGTCGGGCTGCATCTGTATGTCACCGACGTTGCCCTGCCTTACGTCGATATACCTTATTATATATCCTACACTCGACACTTTCAGCACCCCGTCTTGTTTGTCGGTCTCGATGGTGAAAGTCCCATCGTCTTTTGTTACTGCGCCCGACACGAAAGCGGAGTCAGTGCGGTTGATTAACACAACGTTAGCAAATGCCATAGGCTGCGACTGCTCGTCTATGACGCGGCCTTTAAACGTTTGGGCATTTACTATTAATACAACCAGAAAACCTCCTATAGTCAAAAATCCCTTCTTCATAATGTGTCTCTTTTTATACAATACTTTGACAAGAACATTTGCTTTATTGTTTCTTCTATGCCAACTTTCCCAATGCAATAATTCTTCTCAGCATTTTCAAGTGCTACTTGGCTACAGCCTCCACCGCATATTGGAAAAATGGAACACTTCCCACACTGTTTATTTGTATTTCTTACTTTAATCCTTTTAGAATGAAGTTCGTTCCATACAATATTCCCATTCTCGTCGAGAATTCCCTCATGCCTTTCATCTGTAAAATCACGAGCATTGCACTTATATATCTTGCCATCATAATTAATAACAGCCTCATTATCCTTGTCAGCATAGCAAGAATTCCGCACATGATCTGCCTCAAAGGCATCTGGAATAGTGAACCCAAATTTTTTAGCTGAGTTTACAAACGACTTGACATTATTTTCTAGATTCTCGTTCTTCTCCTGCCAGACTTTATTCATTGACAAAGTAATAAACTTTCTTTTTTCCATCGATAAATCTTCAAAATCTTTCAGTATGGAATGGATGTCTTCTAAATTTTCTTGGGTGTAATTAATCCGAAGAACGATATTTATATTCTCTTCAACAGCGATATGTATGTTTCTTACAATAACCGAATATGAGCCGATTCCCTTTCTGGGAAATCTTGTTTTGTTATGTTGCTCTTTGCTCCCATCTATAGTGATTTGACAGCTTTGCAAACCAAGCTCTTTTAGCAATTTAAATTTTTCAATATTGAACAAATACGCATTTGAAGTAATATCCATAGCATAGTCTTTTTCTTTTTCTTGTGAGCATTTTTTGACAAATTTCGCAATTGGCAATATTATGTCAGAATAATGTAGAAGAGGCTCTCCGCCAAAGAATGAAAGTTGGAAGTGTTTCAGTTCTGGATTGGCCATAACCTTTTCAATAAATAGACAAATGCTATTTACGGTAGAGATTTCCATTTTATTTGTCTTAGTATGACTTTCATAACAATACCAACAACAGAAATTACAATTGGTTGTTGGATTGATTATCAGTCGATAAGATTTCGAGTCGCGATTAATATCCCGCATTAACTTAATGGCATCCATATATTCATTCACTTTGTCATCACATATGAAACCATTTCCCTTTAGTGCTGAATAAAAATCTGGATGAATGTCTTTCAACCGTTGTGGGGGACAATTATTAATCAAATCCATTAACTCAGGATAGATGTACATGAAGTTCATTGACAAAGCATTAAACGCAATCACACCATCTCCATACGCCACATAATTATTGTAAAGACTATATTTCATAAACCTGCTCATTAAAGTGGGTGCGTTGATTAACGCACCCACTTGGTAAAACTTTAGGGTTTCTCCACTACCGTTGCTTCACATTTACATCCACAGTTACCTGATACAGAAACACTGACGGAAGTCTTGATAGGTTCCGCTGGTTCGGCAGCATACACAGAGAAGCCTCCCTTTAGTCGGCCCATTTCATTCCTTGAAATAGGTTCAATGGCAGAAAATTCTTTGTTCATAAATTCTTTACTTTTTTGCCTACTCTTTGAAATAGCTTTTCGGCATCCGCTCCTTTACAGTCTGGTCTGGATATAATTCTGTCGACTCGATTATTCGGATGCAAAATTACATCAATTGTTGTATAACTACTTTTTTAAAGCGTTTCTTTTCCTGAATTTGAAAAACGCTTGCCGTTTTATTTTCCATTTTTCTTCCTTAAAATTTTGTAGAATGAAAATAAAGCGTTAATTTTGCACTCGATTCAGCCGTGAGAGGTTGAAACGCGAGCAATTTTATTCGAAATTATCCTTTCATCGAACTAGCAATCGAAATAAACTCTTAGGATAATGGACAAGACAAATGCTCACCCGTTGTGATAATTTGCCTTTGAGGCAATATATCATAATAGGCGTGAGCTATTGTTCATTATGAAGAGTAGGTTAGCTAGGCCTGATGAACATAATGGCAACAGAACACGCCCTTTTATGTTATATGGAAGATCTAAAAACAGTAGGTAATAGGCTTAGGCAAATCAGACGTTTTCTTAAACTTACTCAAAATGAGGTTGCACAATCCACAAAAACTTCACAAGCTGCAATTTCAAGACTTGAGCATGGCGAGGAAGTGTATGCTTCTATTTTTATTTCCATAATAAAATATTATAGTACACATATTGATATTGGATGTATCTTTAATCCCAACTTTGAAATCTCACCAGATTTACTTTTATCCTCACAAGATAAATCTTTCAAGAAGATATTATCTCGCAAAATTGATGCAATAAAAGAAGAATTGGACGAGGCACATACAACAGGAATTTGCCATCTTGAATTTATAAAAAAACTCATAATGGATTTTTGAGAACCCCTATTGATCCTTTTCTTATTCATATTCTAATTACAGTTCATAACTTCTTGCAAAGGTATAAATAATATTCAAAAGACAAAAGTCTGGTTGGTTAAAATATATTTCAAAAAGCGTTTTGCCGTTTCTGCGCATAATATATTGTATATCAGATTATTATATTATAAACGCTTTCATTCTTACAGAAAAAGAAACGCTTATTGTGAAAATGAAACGCAATGTTTTGTTAATTAGATAGGATATTTTACACTGGGGAATCATATTTAGAAACGGGAAAAGGAATGTAGCTGGAAGGCAGATATATCCATTTCAACTTTCATTTTACACACCTCAAACAATTTTATTAGACAATGTCTTTTGATTATTTTCTGCTCTGTTCTCTTATATCAAACAATATTGGTATCATTTTCTGCACTTTTTAGTCTTTTTTGATGTGGTTTTTGAACAATTTTTTATTTTTCTTCGTCAAAATGCGCTCGAATAATGGATTTTTACTAACTTTGCCCTCTAAAATATAAATAATGGCAAGAAACAAATATAATGAACTGAAAAAGCTCGCAAGGCCAAAATGCTAAAACTCCGTTTGCAGCATGCAATATGGGGAACTCTCCTTGTTGTATTGTCGCTAGTGATAGCGTATATGTCACCAGCTTTGTTGGGGGAATTACATTCTTTTGGCGACTTTATGGGAAGTCAAGCCTCTGTCGGCGGATTTACTGCAAATATGCTGGCAATAGTCTCTGCGACATTCAATAAGATGTCTGCAGATTTCTATGTAAAAGGAGGTACTTTTGGCTATAGCGTATTAGCATTTATTGTTGTAGGGTATATATGCGCAAGCTGTCCACATCGGATTGCTTAACATAACTGATTATTGGTTTGTGTCGCCAGTCGCAGTAACCATACTACACTTGGTTTTCGTTGTACTCCTTTTTGCTTTGTCCTTTTCAAAAGGTATATCTGAATCAAGAAAAGAATTATTGTAAGAGAATAATAAAATGAATTCACTTATTATTATAATAACAGCTTTTGTATTGTTTGGTCTACAGATGTGCATTACATACAAGCGTCGTCTGCGGACAATCGGTCTATTACCCGTAGAGGCTGGCCCTACTAAAGCATCAAGGAAAAATTCATGATACCAGAACAAGTCCGTGTGGGAACAATGGAGATGGATACACAGTTGGATTATTTTGTTGTGGAAAACCATTGTATGGAATTGCGAGGCATTTATCCTGGCGATGTGATTGGTGTGCAGAAGTTCAACGATGAATTTACTCTTGATGATACAGACGAGAATAGTGTTATGCTGATTTTCTTGAATAATAACAATTTCCACGGCAACAAAATACGGGTCAGGGGAAACGCAGAGTCCGACAGCACCTATTCCACATATTATTTTGAGAATAACGGCTCTAAGCATTTTTCAACCAATCGTCACAAAGCTGCTGACATTCATGGTGTTGTTGTAGAAGTAAAACACTTAAATTAACTTTAAGTTATTCACAATCGATAGAATAATTTGAAAAGACATATGTAACACTTTCAACTTCGAGAGTCGAGGCATGCCTTGACTCTCGTTGTAAATAACAGATGTACAATCCTATCCTTCTCCAAAGAATTCTCACAAACCAGAACCGCCAATTTGTCAGTTCTTGCTGCCTTCGCGTCATTTGGCATCAATTTTGCCACAAAAAGAATAGAGGAGTCATCTAAGATGACCTAATAGATAAATATTATAAAATTTTAATTCATTTATCATGAAGAAAAAAAGTATTAATAATGTTTAGTCTGGGCCTCTGGATAGAGAGGCTCTACTAAACGCTGCTGAAAAGCAGAAGGTGGATTGTGGCATTGCAATGTGCATGGATGTACTGGGGTTATGTGGATATACTCTTGCAAGCCTTGCAGCCACAAGAAAAGACATGAAATAGTTAATTAGCTCCACTAGGAGCCATAACGTGAAGACAACTGATATTATTTCAGTACTGTTTGATGTAGCAGGGCTTATCCCCTTTATTCCCATTTCCACATTGGCAGGCTTGGCATCGTTCACTATGCATCTTGTGTAGTTTCGAATAGCGTCGTATAAGATTAACAAATATCATTCTTTATTGTGATGCTACTGGAGCTTCTTATTGGAGGGCGCTATCACTGATAAGCCCTCCAGCTCCTTTTCATAACAAATAAGAAGAACTGTGTATAGTATATGGTAGCGCCATTCTTTAAGATAATCATACATAAAGAAGACGAGAAGAACGATATGTTTGGTCTTTGTGCTGGCTTTGAAAACAGATGCTGGCGCAAAGAGCAATTGGTTAACCATCTTATTAACTATATTCCAGAATTTGCCTTGCCATATTCGGAATTTTCGGCGATAGACGGAAACAATATGATAAGGATGGTAAAAAATGCGGTAGAGAATATATATAAATCTGAGAAATACAAAAACCGAGGGGAGTTTGGAGAGTTGATGTTACACTCTATTATAAGGGAAGTATGCCAGACAATCCCTGCGATTAGCAAAATATATTATAAAGACGGTGCGAATGAAACCGTTAAAGGTTTTGACGCAGTTCATGTTGTTGATAAGGATGGCGAATTGGAACTTTGGTTAGGTGAAGTGAAGTTCTATAAGGAAATAAATTCTGCTATACGTGACGTAGTTGAAGAGATCTTTGAACATATAAAGACCGATTACTTAAGAGGTGAATTTCTTGCTATCACAAATAAAATAGACGATAGTTGGCCTTTTAGCGAAAAGCTGAAAAGGCTTATTGATCCAAACGTCTCTTTAGATGACATTTTTGATAGAGCCTGTATTCCCGTTCTGCTGACATACGATTCTAGCGTTTTGGAAAGATATGAAAAACACACAGATGAGTATGTGAAAGAAATAACAAACGAGTTTGAGAGTTTATATGCAAAATTTGCAGAAAAGGTTTCTGATAGAGTTCCACTTACAATACATCTTTTTCTATTTCCAATGAAGACTAAAGAAGAACTTGTTGATTGTTTTGATAAAAAACTTAAAGCTTGGCAGCAATTATGATAAAAAAACTAAGAGCAATATTGCGGAAACCATTTGATGACAGCATAGACAAATTCAAACTTCTTAAAGAAGTATCAGAAGTTATTGCTGTAGATCGTTCAGCTGGTCAAGAATTTGTATTGAGGATTTTGGCGAGAAGAGAGGAATTTATGGCATATAATGACATTGTCATATCTTTAGTAAAACAAGTAGGATTATTCCCTTATTTGGGCAATGACGAATTAACAATAAGAGATGCCTTTGCATATGAAATGCATCGACCAGAAGGAATGGACAATGTGGTGTTCCACAGTAGTCAAGCAGAAGTTTATTATCACTTGATAAGCGGAAAGAATGTCATACTTAGTGCGCCAACAAGTTATGGTAAAAGTCTGATCGTAGATTCTATCATTGCGCTTAACAAACATAATAACATTGTAATTATCGTTCCATCAATTGCTTTGATTGATGAAACGAGAAAACGTATCTCAAGATTCAAGGAACAATACAAGATTATAACGTATCCGCACCAAGAGATAAAAGAACGTAATATTTTTATTCTTACACAAGAAAGAGCTGTTGACATAATAGATGATGTTAAAATAGACTTTTTTGTGATTGACGAGTTCTACAAATTAGGAACTGGTGCAGATGGTAATGACAGGTATCAAATTCTCAACAAAGTTTTTTATAAGTTGGTTAAGTCTGGAGCACAGTTTTATTTGCTTGGGCCAAACATAGAAACAATAGATACTGGAACATTATCCAATATCCAGTATGAATTTATTAGAACGGATTATAAAACAGTTGTATCAGAAAGGCATATTATAAAGGCGAAAGCCAATGAGAGGATAGAGGAACTATTGAATATCTTAGAAGAATACAAGGACCCCACTCTTATTTACTGTCGTTCGCCCAAGAGCGCTAATTTTTTAGCCAAACAATTACTTGATAGTGGATTATTCAACACTGTAGCAGAGAATATTGAATTAGCTCATTGGATTAAAGAGAACTATCACTATGACTGGATACTTGCAATAGGTATCGAGAATGGCATTGGCATTCATCATGGGAAAATACCGAGGGCCTTGTCTCAACAATGTGTTAAGCTTTTCAACGAAGGAAAATTGAGATGCTTGGTCTGTACCTCTACACTAATAGAAGGAGTTAACACCAAAGCTAAAAACGTAATTGTATATGACCATAAAATAGCAACTGCAGATTTAGACTTCTTTACATTCAACAATATTTGCGGGAGGTCTGGAAGAATGTTTTCCCATTTCATAGGAAATATCTTCATGTTTAAAGAGCCACCGCAGCCAGAACTTCCATTAGTGGATTTCCCCATATTTACACAGACGGAAGATGTACCAGACACTATGCTAATCAATGTGGACAAAGAGGACTTGTCAGATAACTCTATTGCTAAAATTCGGAAATACATAGAACAAGATTTGTTATCACTCCAAACTTTGCGAAATAATTCATTTATCAATTTGGATTATCAATTAGCACTGGCTGATTATATAAATAATAGAGCAGAAAAAGCTCACCATGCACTTTTTTGGAACAAGATTCCAACAGCCTTGCAATTGAAAGTCGTATGTGTAGTTATATGGGATTTTCTTGTCAAAAGTAACAAGAGAATATATGGCGTAAGCTCTGGTGCACAACTTGCATATCGTATAAATTCTTATAGAGAGGCTAGAAACATAAAGAATTTTATTATAAGCAACATTGAAGATGGTAAGGATATTAATGAGGCAATAGAACTATCACTGGATATTCAGCGGCATTGGATAAATTTCCAATTCCCAAGATATTTAAGAAGTTTATGCCAGATTGCAAATGATGTTTTCAAAAGGCATAATCTACCACTATGTGATTACAATTATTTCGCAACTCTTGTAGAAAGTTATTTTTGTCCTGTGTTTGTAGTTCCTTTTGACGAATATGGGTTGCCTATCCAAATCTCTACTAAAATAGGAAAAGAGATTAAATTATCAAATGAGCTTGACATAGCCATACAACAATTAAAACAATACGATGTGGAGCGTTCTAAATTAGCAAATATTGAGAAATACTTTGTAAGGAATGTTCAAAAATATTTATAAAAAGTTACACTATAGAGCATCATAGTCTCTATTAACTTCGAGAGCCGAGGCCATCATGCCCCGGCTCCCGCTGTTAGTTGTCAGATATGCAACCCCGAAGATTTTGTTTCCTTACTTGGCACCTCTTTGACCTGAGTGCTTTCCATTCCGTCGGTGCCATTGGCCACCTGCTGGGCCGGCTCCTTTTCCTTCGCCAACTCCAGTTGAATCTTCCGGTCAATCGCAGCCAGTTCGGACTTCAAGCCTTTCAGTTCATCTTCTTTCTTCCACAGCTTGTTTGCTATCTCTTTCAAGAGCGGAATGTCTTTGGCAAGTACAGCGTTCTTCTCTTTATACTGCTCAATGGTCTGGGGGATGCGCTCCAGTGAGTTGATGAAGTTCCGGGCTGCGGCTATCGGGTCGGACAGGGCGATAAATCCGTTGTTGTACTTGTACTTGAAGTTACCTTCCACGCAGAACTTGTTTTGGAACATACCCAGCCCATCCTTGTCAAGCGGTTCACTGCGCATCAGGATAGTGAAGCCATGAATCTCGCCAATGCGCCGATTCTCGCGCTTGGTGTCCATCTCCTTGGCCATCTTCTGGAGTTGCTTGCCGATGCTTTCCTCGTCCGCAGGCTTGAAGCCATCAAGACGGATGGGGTTCATAAGGTTGCCCTCGCCATCGAGTTTGCGCCGAGACTTGTGCTTGTCGAAGTCCTCCTGCAACTTGGCAATACAGCCCTCGTTCTGCTCAATCTCCGCCAGTTTGCTTTCCAGTTTCCATGTGGATTCGTTACGGGCTTTGTTGAACGACTTGCGTTCACCTTCCAGTGCAGCAATCTTCTTTTCCAATTTCGCTTTGTCAAGCAGGTCGGTGTTGCCCGAGAGGATAGCCATGTACTCCGAGAAGTTCATGCCCGACTTCTCATCCATTGCACCCTCGTCGATGGTTCGTGCGCCGAGTGCGCCACTCTTCAACTGCGAGATAAACATCTGCTTGCAGTGAAGAAGATTAAACTTGTAGCTGTCGAGCGACTTCTTTACGGCATAGATGATGACATCCACTTTGTTGTCGGCAAAGTGCTTGGCAATCTCATTCCTTGCACGCACCGCACGACCGTTGCGCTGCTCCAAATCCGAGGGGCGCCAAGGCGTGTCCAAATGATGAATCGCCACAGCCCGTTTCTGGGCATTGACACCAGTTCCGAGCATGGACGTGGAGCCGAACAGTACACGGACACTGCCCTCGTTCATGGCAGAGATGACCGCCTTTCGTGCCTTCTCGCTCTTGCACTCCTGTATGAAACGGATTTCGTTGGCAGGGATGCCGTAGTCCTCCACCAACTTACGCTTGATTTCAGAATACACCGACCAGCACTCATTGCCTTGCCATGTACCGAGGTCAGAGAATACAAACTGCGTACCCTTCTGTGCATCGAAACGACGGTAGTAGTCCGCAATCATCTTGGCGCAGTGGGAAGCCTTGTTGTCAGGATGATCCTCGTAGTTCGGGTCTATCATGCGCATGTCGAGGGCCATCTTACGGGCATAGTCGGTAGCAATGAGCATCTTTGCCTTTTCCTCCGTCTCAGAGAGTGGCGGACGACCGAGCAACGTGGCATCGCCCGACTTGGCGAACTCCATCAGTTTCTTGATGAAGACCTCCTGATCTGGTGTCGGTGGAATATTGTGCAGTATCTCGTTCTTCTCCGGTCTGTCCACACCCACGTCAGCCGCCGTGCGATAGTCGGTGATTTCGTTGTAGAAAGCCGCCAACTCCGGGACTTTGATAAAGTAGCGAAAACGCTCCTTCTGCACGATGTTGTTGGTGACGTTAAACTCGAAGTCGGTAGTCTTTTTGGCGAAGATTGCCGCCCACGCATCGAAGCAACGGATGTTCTGACGCTCCAGTTCACGGGGACGCAGGTATTTGAACAGCAGGTATAGCTCAGTGAGCGAGTTGCTGATAGTCGTACCCGAAAGGAAGGTGGCACCGAGGTCTCTGCCCGTCCGTTCCTGAATGGTACGGATGGCAAAGAGCATATTCAACGCTCGTTGGCTACCCTCTGAGTTGCCGAGTCCCGCCACACGGTCGTGACGGGTGTTGAACATCAGGTTCTTGAACTGGTGGCTTTCATCGACAAACAGATGGTCGATGCCCATCTGCTTGAAGTCGCACACGTCATCCGTGCGCGTCTCTATCTGATAGGCAATCCTCTCCAACTTCGCTTCAAGGTTGAACTTCCGCTTCTCCAGTCCGCGCAGCATTTTCTTGCTTACCTCCTTGCCCTGTGCCCGCAGCACTTCAAGGTTCTCTTCCACACTGTCAAGTTCTGCCTGTAGGATTTCCTGCTGCAACTCCGGCGACTGAGGAATCTTGCCGAACTGGTCGTGCGACATAATCACACAGTCAAAGTCGTTGTTCTTAATCGTATTGAAGAACTTGATGCGGTTAGCGGTCGAAAAGTCTTTTTCGCTTGCATAGAGAATACGGGCATTGGGGTATGCCGCCATATAGGTAACGGCAATCTCCGCCACGTTAGCCTTCAGACCAATAATCATGGGCTTGTGTGCCAGTCCCAGACGCTTCATCTCATGCGCTGCAATGCACATAATCAGCGTCTTACCCGTACCAACCTCGTGGTCACAGATGCCACCGCCATTCTGCTTCAGCATCCAGATACAATCCTTCTGTGAGCCGTAGATGCTCTTGATGCCATAGCGACGCTCCAACGACTTCATGTCAAGGTCTGGGAAAGTCTGGTGACTGCCGTCGTAGGTTGGACGAACATAGCAGTTGAACTTGCGGTTATACATGTCCGTCAACCGTTCCTTGAACTCCGGCGACTGTTCTTCCAGCCAGTCAGAAAAACCATTTCGGATTTCATCGATCTTTGCGTTTGCCAACTGGATGCCCTCAGCGTCGCGCACCTTGATGTCGTTGCCGTTGTCATCCTTGCCGATGCTCTTCATCATGTCGGGGCAAGTGTTATGCAGCGCATATTTCAATAGGGCGATACCGTCATACGTGCGATAGTAGCCATGCACACAGAACTCTTCGGTAATCTTCATGTTCTTCTCACTGCAAGCCACCGAGAACTCATCCATGCTCTCCGAGTAACCGATGCGGATGTCCGTGCCGTAGAGTTGGGTCATATAGGCAGAGAACATTCCTGTCGGAATCCAACGCTCACCGAAGTTAAAGTCAAGGTCGTCAAACTGGATACGTTCAGGGAAGGACGCTTTGAGGGCTTCCAGCGACTCCGTGACAAGCGGGTCTTGGACATATTCCTCACCATCCTCTTCTCTTCTTTGCTGCTGCATCTGGCTCCATTGTTCAATACGCTCAGCCTTTTCAATGACATTGCCGGCGATAAAGCGGTCTTTCACCTCAAACCCGCTAATCAGCGGATTGTAGTAGATACGTCCCTGCAAGCCCTGTATCAAGTCAGACACGTCCATACTGGTAAGTGATGCCATATAGCCGAGGTTCACGTAGCCGTATTTGTTGAGTGATGCGGACAGGGCTTCCTCCGGGGTATCAACCTGTGTCACTTCGTTGATATTGAACGAAACGGGATGGTCGAAGATGTCCGCCTTGATAAACTGCCCATTCTCCACACGCTCAATGGCGAGTATGTCACGCCCATGTGCGTCCATCAGCAGCAGTTTGGTCATCTGTCCCATGTTCAGATGCCCGAAGTCCTTCACGAACTGGTCATAGAGGGTGTTCAGTTCCTCACGCAGTTTCTTGTTCTCTTCGTGGTTGTCTGCCTCGTAGGTGTAGAGCGTTTCATAGGTGTCACGCAGTGGGATGTATGCCGTCAGCCGTGCCGTCTGTGACGCATTCAGTTCCAGCGGGTGGAAGGTGGCCCCATATTCCGTTACTCCACGCAGGTGACCGAGGTTGCCGTCCTTATCCAGTACGATGGTTCCGTCACGGTAGAACGGCTGCATATCACCTTCAAATGGTCTTGGGGTAAGGTCAATGGTTTTCTGTTCCTGTGGCAGCTTACCCTTGCTGGTCTGTCCCTTTGTCGTTGTTGGCTGTACGTCTTGGTGACTGCCGTATTTCTCCATCGCCTCCTTGGAGGGTAGGAAAGCGGGATTCATGGTGTCCGTCAGTCCCTGACGTTCCAGTTCTGCCTTACGGTGTTCCTCTGCTATGACGCGCAGTTTGATTCTCTGCTCAGGAGTCATATCCATCATCAACTCATAGAAGCCGTTGATAGGCGGATTCTCTTCCCAATTGATGTCAGCATAGATGTCATCAGGATTGTCGGGCTTTGCTTCTTTCTCCTTTTTCCTGCCTTTGTCCATGTTGAGGGTTGCCGAGAAATCGAGTGCCAATGTCTGCTGAATGACATCGGCATTTTTCTTCTTTCTTGGCTTGGTGTCCGATGCTTTCTTTGTCTTCTGCTTGGGTTTTTCCTGTTCCGGGGTTTTCTCAAACTCCATTCCGTCCTCTTCCCAGAGGTCGAACAGTGACAGCATGGGAGTGGATGATGCTTCCTTTGGTTTCTCTTCCTTGGCAGGCTTGGCTTCCTCGGCAGGCTTTTGTTCCTCTATGGCTGCATTATGTCGTTCCGCTTCCTTTGGCTCGTTTTTCTCTTCAATGACTTCGGCATCCTCAACGGCTATGCCCTTATACAGCGAATACTTGAAATTCTTGCTGATGTCTGCCATTACTACCTTTTCCATATCCGCAGCGATTCCGTTCACTCCGCCCTCATGGATATACTCCATTGCAGGCTTGCCGTATGGATCGGTGTCACGCTTGGCAGAGGTGTGGATAATATGGTTACCATGCGCTATGAAATAGGCACTTGTCCCGATACCGTCCATGTCCTCCACATTGATGAAAAGACTATCCGTTTCCGACAGTTCTTGCTTGGCTGCATTCTTCTGGAGGATGATGAGGTCACTGCCCACTCCCGTATTGGCATTCTCAGTAAAGAGGTTGTTGGGCAGACGGAGGGCACTTACAAGGTCTGCATGGCGCAGCATTTCCGCACGGATTGGGGCTGATGTCGGCGAGTCCATGACACCCTGTGAGGTGATGAAGGCTACCACGCCTCCGTCATGCACAGCATCCAGCGCTTTCAGGAAAAAGTAGTTGTGTACCGCCTTTGCTGCCTGTCGCCTGACAGGTCCCTTGCTGTTGGTGTAGGCAGGATCGAAGACGGCAATGTCGCCAAACGGAATGTTAGATACCGCCATGTCGAAGAAGTGCTCAAACGGCTTTGCCAGTTTCTCGAATCCTTCAATACGTACGATGGAATCCTGATGCAGCGCCTTCAGCACCTTGCCTGTCATGAGGTCTTTCTCGTAGGCCATGACGTAGGCATCCTTGTTTTTCTGCTTCACGGCATCCACGAACACACCGATACCCGATGACGGCTCCAGCACCTTTTGGGGAACAACGCCGAAATAGTTGAACGAGCCAATGAGGGTGTTCACGAATACGCCTGGTGTATAGAATGCCGTCAACACAGATGATTTCAGACTGTCCACATAGCGCTTGTATTCCTGTTCAGACTGTGCGTTTTCACGGAGTACCTTGTGTAGTTCCATCGTCTTGGTGAACAGGGCCATTTCCGACTTGGGCCATTTGGTGGAGTCGGACAAGGCAGAGGCAGGATAGAGGACGCACTTCAAGCCGCCGAAACCGCTGTAGCCACGCAACACAGCCAGTTCCTCATCTGTGGGTGTACGCTTTTCACGCTCTATCAGGAATGCCGTCCTGATGGCGTCGATATTTTTCTGAAGATGTTCCTTCCTATTGTATGCCATACTGTCTGAGGTATAGGGTGACGGCACCAGTCAGTTCATCGTGGAGGTTCTGGTATTCGTCAGTGAGTGGAAAATCATCATTGGCAAGGTCATAGATGGAAAACACCTTGCCCATGAACGGCAGAAGGTTCTCTGCCAGTTGCTCATGGAGCAGCGGAGGGACGGACTTCTCAAACTCCGAGTCGATGACACCTAAAAGGATGTCATACTGAGAATAGTGCAGCCCCTTGGTGAGTGCCGACATGGCCAGTTCCTGTGCCTGGTCTGGTGTATGTCCGTTCCGTCGTTCCTGCTCGTAGGTCTCTGCCGCTTCATCCGCACGGGTACGGATGAAGTCACGGTCATGCTGTTGGGTAAACTTGTGCTGACGGAGGTAGTCCAGCAGGTAAAGCTCGTAATAACTCAGTTCCCGTGTGGTTTTCGCTTCCTTGCTCATGATGCTTCCTCCTTGATGTTGTCAATCATCTTCTTTGTCGCACGGTCGATGGGAACGGCACGCTTGGCAAACAGCGTCTCTGAACTGAGCAGTTCACGGACTACCGCCTCCGTATAGTTGCTTATCTGAGCCTTGCCATACAGTCCTAAAGACAATCTCCTGTTGAAGTGTCCCATTTGAAGGGGACTGCCGATAATCATGTCACGAATGACAGAGTAGAGTGCCATTCCCTTTTCAGTCGGTACTATCTCCTTTTCGAAAGCGTCGATGTAGCCATTCTCAAAGAGCATGTTGACAGCATCTGCTTTCTCCTTGGTGGTGCCGAGGTCGAAGATGTCTGCCTCCATGAGCAAGGTCTCTGCCGTATGTAAGGGTATCGGCTGGCTTGTTCTCTTTGTGATGGATACACCATAGAAGTGTTCCAGTTCACCTTCATGCCAGTGGTAGTTGGTGTATGGGGTGTAGGTATTGCCAAACTTCCTGTTCGTCATTGCCGTCCATCCCTTTTCCGTCAGGGTGCTTTTCTCTACCTTGAAGTCATGACCTTCAAAGATAGCCCAGACGGTTGATGTCATCATACGGGCATTCTGACCGAAAGCCAGTATCATGCGTTCCGTGATAAGGTCGTAGATTCTCTGCTCATCCTTCGTGAGTTTGAACACGTCGGGATTGCACTTGCGCTCTGTCAGGCAGATGCCGATGTGGTCACGCTTGCCACAGTAATCCAAGATGCAGTCCTGATTGGGCTGGTCTATCTTCAGTATCATCTGCTCCCATCGGGAATTACTACGCAGGTCATGGACGGTATTGTTCCAGAACTGACGGGCATAGTTCTGGCTGATGAGATATTCCTTGGTGAAAGGCCATGTTATCAGTCCGTTGTCGAAGAGCTTCTGCAGGCATTTTGTCGTGTGTACGATGCCGAATCCGAAATGTTTGTTGGCGGCAAGCAGGATGGTATGATAGTCAAACAGTCCTGGCGAATGCAATTCTTCCGTCTTAACAGAGACATCACTGATGATAACTGGCTCTTCGCCCATTGCCTTCCGCATCTTGATATACAGGGCATTGGCATCCGCCACGCTGTCAAACTGTTTATCAGAAGTGAACTTATAGACTTCGCCGTCCTTCTCAATGGAGAAGTTCACCTGCCATGCAGATTCTGGCTCGTGTTCCTTGCTTGCCTTGTAGCGTCGGCAGATGAGTGACAGCAGGGGTGTGGCGATGGGTGCTATCTGATGGGAGCCTTTGCCATAGACCTTTTCCAGCAGGTGAGTGGCATTGGCAGATATAAGCCATTCGGCTTTACGCTTTTTGAGAGCCTGCTCATATTTCTGCTGTATGCCACGTATCTGGAGGCGGTTCTGCAGGCTCTCACGGATGCCCTTGGCAGAGAGTGAACGGAGGTGAAGCTGGAACAGGAAGCCTTTCGGGACGGTCACCAGCATGGGGCCTGCCTTCAGCAGAGTTTCTTGCAAGTCTGATGTCGCCACATAGACGTAAGTACTGTTGGCTATCAGTTCCGAGAGGATGCGGGCATGGTTTGCCATCTTCTCGCTTGGCTTCAGATGTCCGTCTGCTGGCAGTAGCACGATGGGGTATCTGTCGGGAAAGTACGGCAGTGCCGTTGGTGAAAGACGGTCGAGTGCCTGAATGAGTTCCGGACTGAAACCGAGGTCTATGCCCTCCAGCCATGTAACGGCATAGTTGTTGCCGACATAGTGACGGGTGTCCTCGTCACTGGCTCCTACTATCCTTGCATATCGCTTTGCTATATGTTGTGTATCTGCTATAATCGTAATCATGATTTTTACTTTTTATGGGATTCTACTGTTGATGTATGGGTATAATGATGGCTCGTCCCCATCCGTTCCTGAACGGGAACGAGCCAAAAGCAGTGAGTGAAATTAGGACTGTTGTTGCCGGAGGGCTACATCTTCATACCCTTCGATTTCTTCTTCTCGGGCTTGTCCTGCTTCACGGCATTATCCTGTTGCTCCTTCTGCTTGGTGTCCTTCGGGGCAGTCTGGCTTTGCTGCAGGGGTTCCTTCACGCCCTTGGTCTGCTCATTGGTCTTGCCCTCATTGTTCACGGCTACCTGTGTCTGACTCTCCGATGCTGGGGTCTGGGTGACTGCCTTGTCGGGATCATTGGCATAGGTCAACGGGCGGCCTTTTTCCGGGCTGAACTTCAGGTACATCGTGGAGGGTACACCCTGCTTGTCGGGCACTCCGTCGAGTTTGATGGTCTTGCCCTCCAGGTAGTCACGCTTCTGCTCGTCGGTGAACTCCACGCCCTTCCACTTGCCGATGGGCTTGATGTTGCCGTTCTCGTCCGTCCATTGGGGACGGCGCTGTTTCTGTGCACCGTCACCGTCGGCATCCTGTGCCTGCCCCTCTGCCTGCAGGTTACCTTCCTGCCTCTGCTCCTGGCCGTTGCGCTGGCGATAGCCACGGGGTACGAACTCCACGCCCTTCTCTTCTACGTTGGCTTGCAGGGTGGTGGTGAACTTGCGGCCGTTGGCAAGCTCAATCTCCTTGTTCTTCAGGGGCAGTCCGGCACGGAGCATGTCCTGTTCCTGCTTCGTCAGTTCCGTGTTGCCGATCTTCTCAGGGATGCGCAGACGACGCACTGGCAGGTCTGTAATCTCGTTTGTCTGGCGGTCGATGCTTATGATGCTTGGCACACGTTCGCCTCGCTCGTTCAAAAGGTCAACGACACGCCCCATGTTGCCGTAGTTCTTCAGGGCTGACTTGTCGGCCTCGGAAAAGGTGTGTCCCTTGTACTCCTGCTCCAGATTGGCCTCCCTGCGGATGAGGTGAGGCACAAGGCTCACGCTGCCGTCCTCGTTCTTCCTGAAGGACAGACGGGCAGCGGTTTCCAACTGCTCTCCGCTGAAGGCTGGGTGCACGGTGATGAGGTTGCTCTTGCCGTAGTTCAGCATCTTGTTGAGGTCGCCCGACTGTTCGAGTTGGTCACGGGTGACTCCCCATTTCTGCTGGATGTCCGCCCAATTGACCTTGGTCTCGTCGATGGGCTGGTACTGGTGCTTGTTCTCCTGCTGCTGTGCAGCATTTTCATTGTTGTTTGGATTCTGTTCCATTTTCTTTTTGTTTTTGTTGTTAATGTAATTGGATGGATTGATGCTTTCGCCCTCGATTTCCGCCTTTGCCTCTTCCAACCCGGCGAACAGTCGTTCAAGTGCGCCTGTCGTGGTCTTGGTGAAGCCGAAACGAGTCGGCTCCTTGCACTGGCGGACGAAGTTCGTGAAGAAGTTGTCTAGGGCATTGCCGCTCTTGTCGAACTGAAGGAAAGACTGTGAGTATTCTTTCCTGACGGGCATTTTAATGGGATTTCCGATACTGTTCATGCCTGTGACGACACCACGCTCTCCCGTCTTGTTGTCCGTAACAATCAGCACGTCCTTGTCGGGCTTCTGCTTTTCCTGCTCATTTTCTTTTTCCTTGTCCATTGCTTACTGGATTTTGAATGTTGTTACTAATGTTGATTCACTCTGATTCTATACTTATTAGCCGGCTGTATAGTCATTTCCATGAAGGGCGTTTTGCCTGGTCTATCTTCTCGGCGACCTTGCCGCCCTTGTCCTTCCTGTTCTTGCGGATGAATGCCCACACGTCGCTTTCCTTGTAATAGACACGCTGGCGAAGGACGCTGTAGGGTATCAGTCCCTCCGTGCGGTATCGCTGTGAAGTCCGTGCGCTGATGTTCAGTATCTGGCAGAAGTCGGCATCGTCGATGATACCGTCTTCGTTTGCCTCTGCCACCTGTCCTTTCAGTTGTTGTAGTTCGCCCATCACCTGCTCCTGACGCTCTGTGATACGGGCCATCCACTGGTCGAAGTATTCTTTTGAAAGTTGCTCCATATTGGTCTGATATTCAAGTTTACGGGTGCAAAAGTAGGGGTATCAAAGCAACCCGTTTCACTAATAAGTGCTTACTAAGGAATGATTTTCTTTGAGAATGGCGGTTCAGAGTGCTTTCAACCGCCATTTTCAGCCATCTTACCGCCACTTTCAGCCAAAACGAAGTGCCGTGATTGAGTTTGCCTTTTTCCTTTGTTACTTTGCACCCGAAATCAAAAATCGGACAGATATGGAGATAGTGATTATTGAGAAAAAGGCTTTTGAAGACTTCATCCAGACGGTGGAGTACTTTATCTCGCGCATCACCAGCATGGATGCACGGACGGAGGACAAGCAACCGGAACAATGGCTCGACACGGCTGACGTGTGCGCAGGTCTTCAGATAGACCGTCGCACGGTCTATTCGCTACGGGAACAGGGAAAGTTGCCGTTCTCGCAGTTCCAGCACCGGGTGTATTACAAGGCAAAGGATGTGAAAGCCCTCGCAGACGGGCTGGTGGAGAAGTCGCCAAAGAGTGAGGAAACGGAAGTGATCAACCCATCAAAATAGAATCGCCATGTTAGGACAGGACATCATCACCAAGGACTATTTCACCGACCTTTACGAACGCATCCGCAAGGCTCTGGAGTTGCACGAACAGGCCACGCAGCACTACCGCCCGCTGTTGGACGGTGTGCGCTACATGACCGACAAGGAACTGTCGGAAATGCTCAAAGTGAGCCGACACACCTTGCAGCAGTATCGCAACAAGGGCTTGATTCCCTTTACATACTGTCAGGGCAAGGTGCTCTATAAGGAGCAGGACGTGCAGGAACTACTTGAAAAGAACTACCAGCCTGCTAGAATCATATAAGAACTCGTAATCCCATGGCAGTTCAATAATGGGTAGCATTAAAAGCATGCATGCCTATAGGATATATTTAGTAGTTGTAATAAAACAGTAAAAAACGTATCTTATGAGACAATAATTATAAAAAAACATAAAACGGTATCTATAGTCAAACAAAAAAAGAAAAAATATTCAGTTCTTACAATATTTTTATCTACTTTTGTGGGGGAAAATAATAATTAAAGTGCGCTGCTTATTATATAATGGTTATAGCAGCGAAATGTGATATTTATACAGATAGTAGAAATAATGATTCTAATGGTAATATGAAAAGATGTGACTTGCATATTCACACAGTTGCTTCTGTGTCAGATAGGACATTTACATTTGATAAGGATGTCTTAGTGGACTATATAGAAAAGACTGGTTTGGATGTTATTGCTATAACAAACCACAACATGTTTGACTACACGCAGTTTCAAGAGATAAGGAACGCTTTGCCAAACACCTTTGTTCTTCCAGGTATAGAGGTGGATTTGGAGAGAGGGCATATTCTCGTTATTGCGAATAATGATGATGGTACGCTGTTCGACTTCAATAGTAAATGTGAAGAAGTAAAGAATCTTATTAAAACTAAGGATGATGATATTTCTTACAATACATTTATACGGATATTCGGTGACTTGAGTAAGTATTTACTTATCCCGCACTATGAGAAGGATCCCAAGCTACATAAGGATGTCATCGAAAAATTAGACAGGAATATCATAGCAGGTGAGGTCTCGAGCGTCAAAAAGTTTATCTATATGGAGAAAGAGGATTCTGAGCTAACACCCGTATATTTTAGCGACTTCAGAGTAGAAAAAGGTATTACGTCAGATAAATATCCCGTCAGCCATACTTTTTTTGATATTGATCAGGTAAATGTCAATACATTGAAACTTTGCCTTATGGATAAGACAAAAGTTTCACTAACTTCAGAAAAAGGCATTGAACTATTTCAGATATTTCCCAATGGACAAATGCTATCAACTGGACTCAATATCATGTTTGGAAAACGTTCAACAGGAAAGACTCATACGTTGAATGCCATTGCCAACCGTTTTGAAGGAAAGGCCAAATATATCAAACAATTTGAATTGCTAAATACTGGCAAGAACGACTCAGACCAGTTTGAAAATGATCTGAAGGTTAGACAAGAGAACTCGGCAGAAAATTACCTACGTGAATTTGGCATTATAGTGACAGATATGCTAAAGACTTGTTCTGCAGATGAAGACGAGATGAAATTGCAGAAATATCTTGAGGCAGTGATGTCTTCTGCCCAACAGAGTGATGTAAACGATGTATTCTCAAAGTCGAAATTGTTCAATGAAAGTGATTTCAAAGAGCAGAGCCATGATGAGATTAAGAAGCTTATCTCAGCAACACTGACTTTATTAGAATCGCAGCTTTACAAGCCTATCATTAATAAGCATCTGCCAGAAACTTCATTGAAGGCACTTTTGAAGGAGTTGATAGAACAATGCCGGAAGGAGAACCTTCAGAGACAGTATTTCAAGGAAGTCAATAACATGATTAAGACGGTAAAGGAGTCACTGCAATTAAAATCGGCAGCGCCTCGTATTCCCGATATAGACTTATACCAGTACTTCATCAATAAGAAAAAACGCGAGGTTTTTGCTCAGGTAGCTCTGGCTGTTAAGAAAAAAAGGACAATCAGTACAGAGAAAGCAGGCCATTTTACAATTAGTGTGTCTGCACGCCCGTTTGCAAATGCCACTGATTTGAAGACTATCGGATTGAGACAGGTCTCGCTTATAAATGCATTTGCCAAATATGGAAACCCCATTCAATATATAGAAGAATTAAAAGCTGCAGGTGTTGAGAGTGACCGTATTTATAAGTTGTTTGCTGCTATAGATTACAGGATTCTTAATTCTTCGGGGCTACCAGTTTCTGGTGGAGAGCGTTCAGAATTTAACTTTTTACAGAAAATCAAGGACGCTATTCTGTGCGACATTCTCATTATTGATGAGCCAGAGTCTTCGTTTGACAATATCTTTTTGAAAAACGAGGTCAATAAGTTTATTAAAGAGATGGCGGAAAGCATGCCTGTGATTATTTCTACACACAATAACACTATAGGAGGTTCTATAAAACCAGACTATATTCTATACACAGAAAAGAAGATAGAAGCAGATGGGCCTCATTTCAACATATATAGTGGATATCCCACTGCCAAAGCCCTAAAGGACGTAGATGGTAATGCAATTGAAAATTATGAGATAACTTTAAACAGTTTAGAGGCTGGTGAACAAGCATATACAGAAAGAAAGGACATATATGAAACACTTAAAAATTGAAGAACAAAAAGCCTTTTTCACTAGGGGCGAAAACTGGATGGTTGTAACAGATATGACCAAAGAGGATCTGTTGAATCTTGCACATGCTGCTATAGAAGAGGAAGATTTTGAAACGGATAAATACGATGAAGCCTTGCTTCCGAATCCGGCACACAAAATCATCTATCAGCAGATAAATAGTCAGCTGACGGAATTACATAACAGAAGAGCTTCTTTCCAAGAAGAAGTGAGAAATATTTATAAAGACGCATTTAACAAGTATTGTACGGAATAAATAATCATATCACTTCATAAGCACATAAGAAGATAAGTAAAACATATTTTACTTTCGGTTTGAAACAATTTCTCTGGAACCAATAGAAACAGAAGCTCTATTAAGGTTATGACGGATTTATAAAAAGCAAAAAAAAATTAAATACTTTGAAATCAGGAAAAATATTCGTATATTTGCAGCGGTTTTATAGACATGGGGCTTTATGTTATATCAGAAACTCGTCATAGATAATTTCCTGTGTTTCGACCATTTCGAGATGCAGTTTGCACCAGGGGTATCCGTTATTATTGGACGTAATGGTGCAGGAAAGACTTCGCTAATTCGGGCGATGGTCTACTCTCTCTACTTTATGTTTACTAATGACCGCTCTATGGGCGACGACTTTCTTTCTGCAGGAAATCCCGACTTGAAGATGCGTTCGATCAATTTTGATGAGTTTCATAGGAACAATAGTACTGACGATGCTGCTGCCGATGCCAATTTTCATGGTGAAATAGAGTTTCTTGGGGAATTGATAGCATGGGATATGTATCGCCGTTCGACCAGCGGATCTGCTCTTAATCCCGCACGATATAAGCCCGCATATCAGCAGTTGATGCAACTGTACAGAGATAACGATGAGTTACCGCTGATAGCATATTTCTCTGACTCTTTCCCTCATAAACTGACTAACATTTCCCAATTTGCCAAACAGCAAATGTCTGCAAATGGAAAGACGCTACGCAATTTCGGCTACTACCAATGGGACAATGAGACTGCCTGTGTTGAGATATGGAAGCGTAGATTACTCAATTCAATGGCAAAAGTAAAGCAGTTGGAAGGCGACACCGATGTGTTTACACAGAATGAAGTGGACTTTGTTTCAAGGAAACTGAAACAATTCTCGCAAGTTATCAATAAAAACATGTGTGATGCATCGTTTGAGGTTGATCGTCTATTCTATATGTTCGACGAGGAACAGAAGCCTGAGTTATGGCTCCGTTTGAAATCTGGTCAGGAAATTAAATTTGACGGTTTACCGGCAGGATATAAACGTCTCTATTCCATTGTGCTGGACTTGGCATATCGCGCCTATCTGCTGAACAGACAAGCAGATGTTGAACCAACAGGACTGGCAATGATCGATGAAATTGATCTGCATCTTCATCCATCATTGGAAACAGAAGTTGTTGAACGTTTCACCCGTACATTCCCAAAACTGCAATTTATAATGACATCACACTCTCCACTGGTAGTTAGTAACCTATCATCGAATGACCAACGGAACAAGGTATTTAGACTGGTTGCTGGTGAGAAAAAACCACATGAACTGCCAGACCTTTTTGGTATAGATTACGATGATGTATTACTTGACTGGATGGAGGGCTATCCAAGAAATGAAGAACTTGATTTTCTGAAATCATCCATTAAAAGGGCACTTGATATGGGCAATGAACAACTGGTTTTAATGAGAAAGAATGAGTTGGTAGAACTGCTTCATAGTGAGAAAAAGGCTGAACAGATGATTGCGAAGTGGAAAAATGAATAATCCTAGCCTCGTTATTTATGTTCTGGATAGACAAACACAACAGAGGGAAACGGGGCAAGGGACATCATATTGTTAATGATTTCTTGCGGAAAGCTTGGAATGAGCAAGAGGGGAAGTATGTAAATTGCGATTACAGTTCATTCAAACGCAATGGGAAGATGGAGCGATTGTTGCATCAAGAACAAGGTGGCTTTTGTTGCTATTGTATGAGGCACCTGACAGTAGGCCATCACACCTCGATTGAACACGTCATGCCACATCACAGCAAAAAGAATGGCAAGGTGGATTATAAGACCATCAACTATTATAAGCGTTTTAATAAGAACTTCAAGAATGTTGCTTATATCCATCTTAACGGTTCTAATCGCCAGTGGCACATTGGCCCAAAATATCCACATTTCTGTGCTTACGAGAATCTGGTGCTTTCATGCGATGGTAGCCTTTTTATTGATGAAGATACGGAGAATAATATCTATCCCTCAAAGCTTCACCTATGCTGTAACGAGTGCCGCGGAAACGAGCAGATTGTTCCGCTATTCTTTCTTCCAAATGTCAATGAATTATTTGTATATAGGGAAAATGGGAGAATAGGTATCTCTAACAAGGTAAAATCTCCCTTGCGCCAAATAGAACTCTCAAACACAATTGACGAATTGGTGTTAGAACATGAACGTCTTAATATTATTCGTCAAGTATGGTGTCTTATAGCGAAAAGCCATCTATATTGTATTGACGATGTGAAAACTGCTATTTCTGACGATACTTTGCGTAGTAATATATTAGCAGATTGTGGGGTGCCCGCTCGTATTGAGAAAAGAGTAAGGCAACCTATATATTGGTCATTGCTTTGTGATTATTATTGGTTTTATAGATATTTCTACAATAGTTAATAAGCATTTTTTTCGTATAAGCAATTTTTGCAAAAACGACATGGCTCTAGAGTGACAATTCAACAATAGTTTTTTATAGACAATGAACTAACGATAATAACAAATTATGGATACTAAATTTAATGTTGTTTTAGTAGCAGACAGGTTATATACTGATGATATCAACACCGAATTTGATGCGTCAGATTTGGAGAAGATATCAGATGAATACTATTACGGATTGTACGAAGAACTGAAAAAGGTGTGTGGAGGAACGGTATTCCATTATCAATCGCCCAAGGATTTGGCCGACAATGCTTATAAGCATAAGGACGATATTGTGTTTACCATTTATGGAGGGGAGAAGTCAAGAAACAGAATGGCCCTTGTGCCTGCTGTCTGCGAGAGTTACGGTTTGAAGTATGTCGGTGCTGACGCTTATGCGAGAATTATATGCCAAGACAAGTACTTGTCGAAGATATACTGTGAGCGATTTGGATTACGCACGGCACCGTCCTTCTTGCTTGAAGACGAGCAGGACATCCAACTGATGAAGGACCTGACTTTTCCTTTGGTGTTGAAGCCGAACATGGAAGGTAGCTCTATTGGCATCACGGACGACTCTATTGTTTACAACATGGAGCAAGCAAACTCACTTGCTCGTCGTCTTTTCAAGGTTCATAACCAACATGTACTGGCAGAAGAATTCATAGAGGGAAAAGAGGTCTCTTTCTACATTATTGGGCAAGGCGGTCATTTCTCCCTGCTGTCTGCCCTGGAAATATATATGGAGGGGGATGAAGATTTTCTGTGCAAGCACCTGTACTCGGCAGAGGTAAAGCATCATTCTGACGATATTGTGCATAGGGATATTACATACATGATTAGCCCTGAGGATATTGAAATAGTCAAGCAGATATTCATATCGCTTGGAAAAATGGACTTTATGCGGGTTGATTGTAGACTAAGGGATAATGTCTTGTATCTGATAGAGTTGACCCCTGACGCATATATAGGCCCTTATTCTGGTTTTATTGATGCAGCTCGCACCATTGGGAAGAACTATACAGAAGTGATAGACATGATTATTCATACTGCATATTCTTCAAATCAAAGTCAATATGCCAGTTTGAAATAAACGACAAAGCACGATTTAACGATGCATCCACCCTGTTGTTGTGATTGCGGGGCAGGGGAATACCATGTAGTCGGTAATTCCAAAGCGGATCCTCGCTGGAGACATACTTCATGGTCTCGCCGATATACTCGGCGTAGAGTTCGTCGTTTCCTGTCTTTTTGTAGAAATGGGCAATATTGAAGTATGCACATGCAACTATTTCCGTATTGTAATAGGTTCTTGTCTCCACCGCCTTGATTAATTGTGGGATAATCTTGCGTGCGGCATCATCCTCATTCCTCCAGTCTAATAGTGCTAATTGGTTCACGTGGATGGCTGTATAGTCGAAACCCTCCTTGACTGTCAGGAGCGCCTGCTGTAATGCCCACTTCGTTTCGTCATCGTACAACGATTGAAACATTCTGACCACAGCAATATTATTGAATATCGAGTGTCTTTCTGTTACATCGTCATTCAACAGCTTTTTGGCAATTTCAAACTGCTTCTCTGCCTTTTTAAACCTGGCTGCAAGCGCCGATTGAACACCATAGGTCATTCTGGAATAAGCCTCCATTTTTGTGGCCCCCCTATCCCTGAAGTGTATTACGCTCTGCCAAATTGGCGGAAGACTTTGTTCATAACGAATGTCCGAATATATTAACTCCGCATTACGAAGAATATAGCCATACTCAAACAGGTCTTTGTAGCTATCATTGCTGATACATTCATGATACTCTGCGGCAGCCTCATTATATTTACCAACGACATAATTTAGCATTATTCTTGTGGAACGAAGTGCTATGAGATAGCCACTGATCTTATCGTGTGCATTATTTATTTCCTCTGTGCATATATTAAGAGCCTCTTCTTTATTACCGATTTCATCTAATACGATAATTTTCATTAATGTAAACCTCGACCCACTACAGGTTGAGGTGCGCATAATATCATAAGCCCTATTGTAATGGCCCAAACTACAATGTAACGTAATCAGCCACAGGTCAATCCTTTCTAGCACGTTGCCATTCTTTGGCAGTGTGTCTTTTAGGCGCATGATGTTTTCAAGCAAACTGTCCGGGGAAATCATCTTAGTGGCTTCGTAGTACAGGTCATCAAGCAAACGGAGCACTTTGCCATACTGCTTTAAACAAGCAGCATAGAATAGTTGCTTGCATAAAGCCGTAGAATTTGATACCGAAAATGTCTGACTTGGATTTGAGTAATAGTCATACCAGAACTGTTGGGCGAGTATGTTCAGGCTGTTCCATGCGTTACTGCTTCTGATGGAGGTGGAAACATAGTCATGGGTTACCAAGAAGCCACGCTGCGGGTCTTCAGCGACAAACCCTTTGTCTATTAAGGAGTGTAGCAACGATTTAGCCAAGTTCCTGCCATACTTGATGCTATGAAGTAACATTGCTTCGTCAAACACAGTATCTGAAACAGGCTCCACATGGTTCAATATCACCGATAGAACAAAGCGTTCATCAGAGCAGAGCAAGTTTAATGCTTCTTTTGTAAAATCATAATGTTGTGCTACTTCTACATTATACGGGCTATATTTGACCATGTACAGATAATCAATGAGCGTTCGTAAGTTCTCTGGGTCAATCATCATGTTCCCTGTAATGATAGACTTTTGTGCATTGGGAATTTGCTCTATGATTTTTATGATGTCATCTTTAGACAATGCGCCGATTCTCATTGTCGTTACTGTTGCACCATAGACTTTAAAGTTGTCAACCAGTTCTGAAAGTGGATAGTGCCCAGTCAGGTTAGTGGTATATTCAAGAATAAGCGTTGTGTTGTGTTGTTGTTTTAGCAATTCTGTGAGTGTCATCAATGAAACATGATCAATATCCTGGATATTCTCAAAATGTAGAACTATGTTGGTTTCATGATTAAATATATACCGTACATATTCATTAATAAGGGCAAAGGACTCCACGTCGTATGCATTTAACACCTTTTCTTCTTTGAACGTACCAACCTCTAATGCACTGTCAAACAAAGCATTGACAAACTTGATTACCCCATTGGGAATCATATCCACGATAGAAGCCCTTAAAGAATTAACCCCATTAATGGCTGCATTCTTATTCGCAACCCTTGACCTTAGATCCTGCACGAACAAAGTCAGGCTCATATCATTTGCCTTTGCGATACTTATGCTTTTAGCCAACTCACGATAAAAATAACCGTCTGCATAATCCGAAGAATGTTTTGTTTTAACATGATAAATATGTTTGTTATTTATCTTCTCCAATACGTTATCGACTAAGGCTGTTTTTCCAATACCCGATTTCCCACATACAAAAATAGCCCTGTTGGCAGAAACATTTGTTTGGAGTAAGTTACCAAGTTGTCCTCTTTCTTTTACCCTATTTACAAATGATATATCCATAATTTGTTATTATCATTCGTCCATTTGCATTTTTTATCTTATATTATTACTGTAAACTTCAAAATGAAAGAACTATGAATGCAAATGTAAACAACCAGAAAGTAACATCAGTCATAAAAGATTTTTTGTGGCACTGTGAATTTGAAAAGAAATTAAGCGAAAAGACTTTGAATGCGTATAAAACAGACTTGTCGCAATTCGTCGGTAACATTGGTAATTTTGGAATTTCTGAAGTAACAAAAGATGTACTGAGGAAATATCTTCAAGCCATTTCACACTTTCGGCACAAAACAATAAAAAGGAAGATTGCGACAATAAAAGCGATGCTGAGTTATTACGAATATGAAAATGAATGGTATAATAGCCCTATGCGAAAAATGAAAATCAGGATGAGGGAGCCAATACGTTTACCCACAGTAATGAGCATAAAAGATGTAAAGGCATTACTAAACATCGTTTATAAGCAAAAAGAGGATTGTAAATCAGAGACCTTTTCCTATCAAATGGCAACTCGTAATATTGCTATTATCGAATTGCTATTCGCCTCAGGTATGCGTGTCAGTGAACTGTGCGACCTGCGTCTATGCGATCTTGATATGAAGAAAGGGTGTGTTAGAATCATTGGAAAAGGGAATAAAGAACGAATAATAGATATTAGCCAAAAAGCCACATTAGCAGCAATAAAAGATTGGTTAAACGAACGAGGACCTTGTGATTCACAATCTCCATTATTCGTTAGCCGTTTGCATAGCACGCTCTCCACTCAATCTGTCAGACTGCTCATAAAGAATCTTGTTGCATCTTCTCAAATTAAGAAGAAAATAACCCCGCACACTTTTCGTCATACATACGCAACTCTTTTATTGGAAGGTGGTGTTGACATCACATATATTCAACATTTGCTTGGTCATAGCTCTGTTGTGACAACACAGATATACACTCATGTAAATCTCCAAAAGCAGCATGAAATATTAAGCAAGAAACATCCGAGAAGACTAATTTGAATCTATAGAATTTTTCTTTCCTGGTATCAAGTAAACATCTCACCAAAAAGTATGACATATATTTCCATTACATGGGGGTAGTCTTCGTTAATGAAGCCTAAGTCATCGTATTAACTGGAGCTGAAGGAATATGTATTTCTTTATGCAGTTTACCGAGATAAGTAGGTGTGATATTGAGGAAGGATGCTAATCCTGCAAGGCAACATTCATGACTGTTGGATATATATAAGTTCCCGATGTATTTTCCTTATGGATATTCATCGGGAATTTAGGGCGTTTTATTGCAGGAACTTATTATATTTCTTCAGCCAATCTCTTTTTTATCTCAGCAACCTTGCAGAAATATTTACTAATTTCTAGAGGATTGCCTGATGGACTTTCATTATAGTTCCTTACCATACAGACAGTACAATAGTCTCGTTGAAGACAACTTTCGCATTCCTTGAAATCCTTACGTTTCAAACTGCGAAGATAACCCACTTTATCTGAGTGATACCAAATATCTGCCAATGAATTATCTGCTAAATTACCTAATATATACCCCTGCCAACCCGCACATGGAAAAACATTCCCGTTTTGTGCCACACAGATTGACGAATTGCAGACACTACAAATATAGTCATCTGGTGTCTTCTTTCTATTATCAGATGCTTCGCTTAATAATTCACTCTTATAATTATCGTTTGTAGTAAGTTCATCGATAATTACTTGTTCTACTTCTTCTTCACTTAGGCGGTAGAGCAGATTAGAGGTTCCACCATTATACTGTCCAATTAGCGTGTTGTCATATCCAACAGAAACATTATATTGAGCGGCCCACACTTTAATCTCCTTGTAGCTGTCAAGATTGGTTTTCATGATTGGACAACTTATCTGAATAGGTATACCTTGCTTAACAAGACGTATGACGCCATTCTTAGTTTTGGAGAGGCTACCTTTAGAGTTAGTAATTGCATCATGTATTTCTGGTCTCATTGAATAAATGGAGGTTTGAACACCAAGAAGTGGATTTCGTTTCATTTCCTCAATGATGTCATCATCAATCAGAGTAAGGTTTGATAAGACATTGACAGACATATCGCACTCCCTACAACTTCTAAGAAATTCCATGAATTGTGGGTGTAACATAGGCTCACCACCACTTATAGTGACATGCTGAATTTTCAGATTCTGGCATTGTTTAATCAAATCAAAGAACATGGCTGGAGCCATGACTTGATTTTTAAATTCGTGAGGAATATAACAATGGACACACCGCTCATTACACTTACTCACTATCTCTATATGAACGCTAACGGGGAAAGGATTGTCACCAAATCTCTTCTCAAAAAATGTTTGAGTCGTAATTGTTGAATTATTGGTCGCATTTACTCCTATTGATTTATTTCCTACTTCGTGCTGAAAAGAGCGACAAGAATTTTCCCTACATTCGTCTTCCGATTCGCCAGTTATAATAAAACCAGCTTCTAACAAAGACTGTAGTAATGCTTCAACATCACATCTCAACTGATTTATATCGACATCAACAAATTCTCTCATTGCCCTATCCACGATTTCGTGTAGAGAGAGAGGCTTTTTTTCGAGGCAAGACAATATAACGGCCCCACTTTCAGATACGATTTTATCTCCCAATACATATGATGTATTGGAAAAATGGTATCCGAAATTACGGTTGTCTGTTATATAACCGAAGTCTCCGTAATTACGAAAGATAACATCAGGTTTAATTTGATAGTATTTCATATAAAATAATGGTCAGACGATATTATGCATATCGTCTGACACCTTTTAACGTCCACCAGGTCCTGGAGGATTGCACGGTCTGCCACAAGGCCTTCTGTTAGGACGACAATCTGCCATCTTCACAGTGCTTTGGGCCACTAATGTCGGAGTTTGATATTTCTTCATACTCATTTTTTAGGCCACGAAGGCAATTAATACTCTCCCCTTTGGGGCTTAACTAACACTGGCCATTCTCTCTTATGATACAAGACAATGGTACTACGTATCATAGATACAAATAATGTGCCAAATATGAATCTGCCAAGATAATGGATCATATTTAATTGCAAAGATGTGACAATTTGTCATAGTTCCAATTAAATTAAATATTTATAGGACATTTCACAGTTTCAGACAATAACATGACGGAAAAATGACGGAAAAATGAAGAAATCCTATAAGAAAAGTCGCATGAAATTTGGTTGATTAAGAAAAATCGCTAATTTTGCAGCTTCAAAAAGTGCTAGTGGATGCCTTTGCCGCACCATTAACACTCAAAAAGGATTAAATGTGGCTCACACCTTAGACGTGTGAGCCACTACCTTTTTATGCTCATTACGTGTTCCTACCTTTGAGGCAGTTCCAACGTCAGGCAGACGTTTTCGTACATCGGTCTGCCCATCAGTCGGTTCATGATGCACTTCCGGAACTTGTGGCAGTTGTGGCTGTCGATGGCGTATGCCAGACGGATCACCATTTCGAGGTTATACACGTCAATGTTCCAGTTTGGACGGTATGGGAACAGCCTGAACGAGCCGTGAGTATCTTCCTCACGCGCGATACTATTCTTATATATATAGCGTATCGTGCGGAATACAACGGCTGACGGAACGAAAAGCATGTCCGCTATCTCTTCCACAGTCATCCACACATCCCTGTCGGGCATGGCGATAATTCCGCCCTCTGTCATTTTGATGATGCCTCGCTCAAAGACATCCTTGGGGATCATTGAGATGTTTGTCATAAACTGTCAGTCTTTTGGAATGTGATACAATAGGTTCTTCTTGGGACGTCCGACTTTCTTCACTGCCAGTCGTGGGTCTTCACGCAGCAGTTCCTTCGGACGGTCGAGTTTCTTCTGTAGCAGTGCTTTGTTGTGCTCTGCCGTTGTGTCGCTGGTCGTCAGTCCCTTTGCTTCTCTTCGCTTTTGCAGCCTGTCCATGTCACGGCTGATGTTGTCATCAGTGACCTTGGCATACACCTGTGTACTCTTTACGCTGGAGTGTCCCATCATCTTGGCGATGCTTTCCAGACAGATGCCTTCTGATACGAGCATCGTGCCGAAAGTGTGACGGGCCATGTGAGCCGAGAGGTTTTCAGTCCTGCCGATGGCAAAGCCCATCTCGTGGATGTCCGACCAGGCACTGTTGAGGGTAGGCAACGGGAAGACGGGGTTTTCGTCGTCGGTGGTGTTATACATACCGAGTATCTGCTCTGCTATGGGGTGCAGTGGGATGAACGACTCCACTTTCGTTTTCTGCCTGTTGATGCGGATATAGCGCCGACCGTCGGCTGTCATGCCGATGTGGTGAGGGTAGAAGCCACGGGCATCCACGTATGCGAGTCCCGTCAGACTGGAGAAGATAAACCAGTGGCGGAACATCTCCATGCGGTCGTCTGCCATCGGGGTTGAAAGCAGTTTCTTGAAGTCCTCACGGTTCACGAAGCGGTGACGGGTCTGTATCTTCTTCTCATATTCCACGTTCTCTATTGGGTTACAACGCAGGATTTCCATATCCACGCCGAGCCAAAGAAGGCGGTTAAGCCATATCAGACAATGATTAGCCTGTGCAGGGCCGAGGTTCTTGCCTTTCACCAGATGCACCTTGTAGCCTTGCCCGAAGGCTTCATCTATGTCGGTCAGCGGAATGTCTTTCTTGCCGAGCGAGTGCAGGTACTCTTGCAGATGGGCTTGCAGGGATTTACTCTGGCGGTAGGTGTTTACCTTGTTCAGTTCGTTGGCACGGATGCGCAGCCGCTCCCGTTCCCATTCGCCCATCTGCAGCAGGGTTGTCGGCTTCTTTGTCTTTTCAGTGATGATGTTCTTCAGGATTTCGGGCGTGATGACACCGTTCTCACGCAGTTGCTCGTCGTAGAGGGTGTCAATCCGCTTGCGCAGGTCGATGAGTCGGTTGTTGTCCCTTGCAATGGAGATTTCGCCCTTTTTTGCATTCCAGTCCTCCGGGCGGCAGTAGATGTCCGTTGTCAGTGCGGTGCTCTTTCCGTCAATGGTGATACGGCACATGACGGCTGTGGTGCCGTCGGTCTTCACCTTGGCACGGTTGATGTAATACAGTTGGCAGAATGTACTTCTCATAATCGTTTCTCCTTATTTTGTGATGAAATTAAAATCCTTGGTTGCTTCAATGAACTTGTCCATGTCCTCAAAGAGTTTCTTCGGGGTTACACGGGCATAGACCTGTGTCTGGTTGATGTTCGTATGACCGAGCATCCTACTGATGGTTTCCAGTGGCACACCCTCTTCAAGTGTTATCAGACTGGCAAACGAGTGTCGCCCCTGGTGGAAGTGGATGGGCTCTTTCAGTCCTATCCAGCCCGATATGCCACGCAGATGGGCATGGAGGGTACGGTGGAACACATACGGAAAGAGCGTCTTGCGCGTATCATCGTGGTACTTCTCGATGAGGGCAATCGCTTCGGGCAACAGTTTCACGGCTGCACGGTTCTCGTTCTTACGACGGAGGTACTTCAGCCAGAGGTTGCCGTCCTCGTCGATGGAGAGGTTATCATCCGTGACGGACACCACATCGGAGTAGGGTACGCCAGTGTAGCAGGCGAACAGGAACATGTCACGGGAGAGGATATGACCTTCGTGCTTAGGGTCAATCTGGAGGTCACGGATTTTCTCAAAGGTCTCACGGCTGAGAGCCTTTGGAGTGGTCTCGCGTTTCCTCGGCAGTGAGAAGTGGGCGAAGTATTGCCGTTCGGCAATGCCTTCCTTGAAGGCACCCTTGCAAGCCTTCTTCAACAGGGCAAGGAAATGACGGGCAGAGCCTTCATGTCCGCACTCGTCGCAGATGTACGACTGGAAATCATAGATGAACTGCTCCGTCAGTTGTCCGAAAGCAATGTCCTCAGTCTTGAACCTCTTCAAGATGAAGGCTTGCAGATAGTCGCAGAAAGCCTTGTAGTGGTAGTAGGTGCCCTTGGCACGGTCAACGCCGATGCGTGAATGACATTCGTCTTTCATGCGCTGTGCATACTGCATCAGCGTTACCTGTGACTGGATGCTGCCCTGCAAGACCGCCTTAACGTCAGCGGCACAGAAGTCCGACTGACGTGCCTTTACGGACTCATAGGCATTGTTGATTGACAACAGCAGTTGCTCGATCTTGCGGTTTACCTCTACCGCCTCCTTGCTCTTGCCGTTCAGACGGCTTTCACGGGGATTCCACAAGTCAGGGGTGCAGGAAATCTTGCACGAAAACTGAGACATCGAGTTTCCGAGGGTAATACGTCCCATGATGGGAGCCTTTCCTTTCTTGTCTGTCGTGCTCTTTTTGAGGTAGAGCAGCACCTTGAATTTTTCATCTTTCATACTCGCTTATAATTTGGTTGCAAAATTAGCTCAATTACAAGCGTCCTCCGTATGGAAGAATGTGTCCGAACATGTATGTTTTTCCGAGCCTCCGACTAATTCGGGGTCTCATTCGTTACCAATACAATTTTCGGTAACGAGACAGGTAACGATTTGGTAACGGAACGATGGTCATATTTCACAATATGCATTCCTGCCCATCGAAACATGGAATACATAAAATCAGCAGTCTGTCAGGCAATTACGGGAATAATCTCCACGTTCGTCTCACCCTTGATTTCTTGGTTATATTCTCCTACGGATTTTACACTGCTTGGAAAAGAAATGGAGACAATATTTCTGCAATCAGCGAAAGCACTCTCGCCTATTTCTGTTACACCTTCAGGAATTGTTGCTGATGTCAGTCCAAAGCAACCATAGAAAGCCCCAGCAGCAATGGATTTCACGTCGTTGGGGATAACTAAGTCTTTAATTTCTTCATCATTCATGTATAAATGACGAGCATGTACTAGAGGATTAGACGTGTAAGGCTTCTCAAAAATTATCTTACACCATGCAGCAATATCTGATATATGAACAGATGTCAATTTATTATTACACTTTTCAAATGCACTTTTACCAATAAACGTAACGGTACAAGGAATAGTTATGGAGGTTATATCTTGACTATAATAAAACGCGAAGGATCTGATAGACGTTACTCTGCGAGTTCTGTTCATGAATGTTACTGTTTCGGGTATATTGACCATTCCTGAATATGGAGCATTCCCATAAGTTACTTCTAGTTCTTGACCATCATTGGTATAGTTATAATAAATCGTCTTTCCATCAGTATTCTCTACTGCGATGTCATAGGCGTAGCTTGTTATACTCAAAAAGAGCATTGAGAAAAACAATAATAATTTCTTCATATCTAATTAAAATAAAAAAAATTCTTACGTATCAGTTCCTTTGATTCTCTATTTGTTTCGGATTGTTGCTTAAACTTTCATTATTCCCCTCGAACTAATTTCCAAAAGTAATCATCGGAGATAACCAATAATCCTGTTGATTGAAATCTGATGGCATCAACCCTTTTGCTTGGACCGACTTTATTCTGGTCAATAATAAACACATTAGTTTTTCCAGAAGGTTTTGAGGAATATTTTGCGTCATAGTTTTCGAGAATAGTTTTTATTTTGGCTTTATCACTATCTGACATTCCTGATAGAGCGAACTTCTTACCTTTAAAGAAAGACAGGTCGGAAACCTTATCATAGTTAAATACAAGACCATCAGGTGCAACTGTAGCTGTGCCATATTGTGTATGCCTACTGTTTATTGCATCATAATCACGTCTTATTTCACTTGGCAAATACTCTTCTTCATGAATATACCGCAGGGTATCAGTTTTAGAACTTAATCGCTCAAAAATACGGCCACAGGCTCGCGCATCATCCTCAGCTTTGTGATGTTCTGTAAATGGTGTTCCAAAGAGATCATAATACAGGCCTGGCAAATTCGGATTAATGCCAAGAGAACAAGCCATTTCATTTGTATCTGCCCATTTCGTATAAAGCTTGGGTAGTGCAAACTGTTTCTCCAAACGATAAATATAGTTCAGGTCGGCACCTTTTGAATGTACTACAAGAATCTTATCTTGAATTATCTGTTTCAGCTTGGGGAAAATCTCATTGTAAGAAGGTGAATATAATAGCATCTCATCTGTTATATGATGTAAATGCTTCTTTGCCCAATCATTGCGCTCCAGGCCACCGACAGGATTGATATAAGAATGGAATGACGTTACCTCCTCTTCACCATCCTTGAAAACAACGAGACCAACCTCGCATACACTCAACTGACTGTCATTCAGTTTTTCAAAATCAACAGCTACGAATTCCATAATGTTTGTTTTTATTATTAGTACTATGTTATCTTGTGATGGGACAAAAAAAAACGTGAGCAATCTACTTCGCTTACGTTTCTGAGGCATTGGGGATAGCCTATCACCTTAAACGAGTAAATGCCCACGCCGAACGGCGTGAACTATCTACTTCGGTTCTTGGTGATTTCATCTAATTCCCCAATTATCAGAAACAAGAATCAAAAGTGGACGTTCAGTCTTATGTCCTTATACTTTTTATTTCTTCATTGGCATATCTGTTTTAAAGTTACACTAACTTTATAAGATTTTTTGGTCTGTGGGTACAAAGATACACAAAATTTGGATGAAAGAAACTATTTGAGCGAAAAACTTGTGGAAAAAGTTCTCCGCAAAAGACAAAACCATTGTACAAAAGGCCTGCACATATCTGGATTTGCTTGTTTTGGCTCAGAAGCTGAACTTGCGGCCGTTCCATTTCAGCGTCTTCTGCTTCTTCTTTCCGCTGGGGTGCCATTCGGTGTAGATGATGTCCTTGCCTGTGCGCGGCAGGGCGTAGGTGACATGGGCTCCGTCGTCGGTGCCGTAGACGGTCTCGAATCCTGGAGGGTCGCATTCGGTCATCTTCTTCGTGGCGTTGTCGTAGCGGTAGAAGGTGAGTCCGTCGAACTGCCCAGGGCTGTAGGTGCCGTTAGAGAAGCATCTCACGTTGTAAGCGAAGAGTTTGTGCTTTCCGTCGGACTCGTTCCAGTAGCACATCTCTTTCCTGCTCAGGTAGCCGTCGCCCTGATATTCATAGCAGATGTAGCCGTTTTTCTGGTCAACGGTGAGTTTGTCTTCCTTGCTCAGCTTTTCCCCTCTGAGGTGGGCGAGCCATACTTGCTTCATGGCGTTTCGGGCTTCGTCGAGCACGTCGTCACTTTCTTCGTTCCAGTCGTAGGCGGAGAGGAAGGCTGTGGCAAAGTCGCTGATGGTGGGCTTCGCTCCCTTGTAGTTCACTCGGATGGTCTCTTGTGCCGCCAGCGAAAGTGTGCAGCATACAAGGATGGTTGACAGAATAATTCTTTTCATAATGATTGTTATTATGTTAGGGATATAGCATTTTTAGAAGAGAATCTCTTGTGGCATAATTTTAAAGACTATTGGTCTGTGGGTACAAAGATACACAAAATTTGGATGAAAGGAACGTTTTGTGTAAAAAACTTGTGGAAAAAGTTCTTTTCTTTCTATTGGGTTAAGGCAATCATAAGAGGTGTGAATTCTCTAGCCTATATTATTCACATAAGAAAAAGTTTTCCTGTTTTTGCTATCACTGCTATCACTAAAATCAGTAACCAGTTGAATGTCTGTGAGTTGCAACGCTAAATTTAGTGATAGCACAGGTGATAGCAGTGATAGCAAAATGGCCTTCCCGCTGAAAAAATCGCCTCTAAACACTCAGTTTTTCGCATTTAAGTTTTTATCTCTCGCAAAACACGCTGTCGTTTCTCGCAAAAGTGCGAACCAGTTGCAGTACTCCTGCAACCCATCCGCAGTACTACTGCGCATCATCCGCAGTACTACTGCGGAGCCTTCGCAGTAATTTAGCACATCATCAACCACCACACAATTCCTAAGAAAACTCACGCCGAGTCATAAGAGTTCACAGAGATATTATTCACTCTGCAGACTCCATGCACGCTTCGTGAATAATCTAAAAAAACGGACTTTTTATCATAAAAATCAGGATAAACCATCAACCTTTTTCAGGATTTCTGTCTTGTCCTGCTATAGGTTGATATAAAAATCGATCTATTCAATGAAGCAAGCAAGTAAAAAAAGTTTACCCCAGCCGGGTCATCC
>OCVV011350445.1_pt1 | contig 45056 bp, 41 predicted proteins | sample 1539721 | NCBI WGS metagenome assembly OCVV01 (sample SAMN02144230, study PRJEB22623) | gut metagenome | biome: sheep rumen | host: Ovis aries | place: New Zealand | reverse complement strand
ATATGTTATATATAACTTTGATCCGGTTTTTTTTGTAAAATAACAGAAGAGAGTGAACAGCGCTATATCAAGAATAAACGACGACAGCGCGGAGAATACATATCTGATGAACTTTTCGATCAGGATCCTGTATATCTTTATTGAATCAGTCACGGGATCAAAATGTGTCTGATGGTTTTCCCTGGAATCATAGACAGTCCTGATCGGAATCTGAACTATCTCATATTTTCCTATGGTTTCCAGAAGCATCCTCATCTCAAATTCAAATCTTTCTCCCTCCACCTCCAGCAGTTCCTTCATGAAGGTTTTTGGGATCCCGCGAAGCCCTGTCTGCGTATCCTGAACGTCCAGACCGGACACGAGCTTCAGCACCTTAAGCGTAAGGTTATTTCCGAACCGGCTCTTCCAGGGAATGTCTTCCCCGTCAAATTTCCTGACTCCAAGGACCAACGCGTCAGGATGTTCTTCCAGCCCGCCGATGATGCTTTTTATGCATTCCACCGTATGCTGTCCGTCGGAATCCGCCGTCACCGCGCCTGCCGCTTCACTCTGATTTTCAAGCACATAACTGAAAGCCGTTTTCAGGGCCCGCCCTTTTCCGCGGTTCCTGTCATGCCTTAGAAACACGCCGCCGATCCTTTCCAGAATGGCCTGCGCCCGTGAAAAAATCTTATCGTATTTTTCCCCGCTTCCATCATCCACAATGATAACATTGCCCACTTTTTCTCTCTCAAAATCTTTTAATAACGCGATCATCCTGTCATCCGGCTCGTAAGCGGGAATAATGACCGGAATCGTTCCTTTTTTTGTATTTTCTTTCATATCAAAATCAACTCAAAATCTTTTCAGCGTTTTCAGTATTTTCAACTTTTCAATGGTTTCATTTTTCCGAAGCATCCGTTACCTTGTCAGGTACATTCTTGCCATATAGCAGACCGCCAGAATGGAGAGACACGCGAACCATCTCATACATTTTGACCTGATCAGCATCAGCTGTTCATCGGCTGCCTCTTGTTCGATATTTTCTCCTGTGGAAGTTCCTGCGGCTTCGAATGTTCCCTCTCTGTATTTTTGGTCTGTAAATGCCGCCGGTTCCGAGGGGTACCGGATCTTAAGTGAAAATTTAGTCAGGACCATCAGCGCCGGTATCAGCACCGGCAGAAAATATCTTCCCTGCAGTCCGCCGATCCACGGAGAACCTTCGTCCGTCCAGCTGAGAAGCATCACCGGCGTAAATATGATCACCAGAAAAACAACGGAAAGCAGGATATATTTATCCCTTACGGCAAGCTTTAACTCATCCCTTTCATAGAGCGCGTAAACGCACATCACAGCCGCAAGCAGCATAATGACCGCCGGAGGGATCACTGCCTCCAGCCAGCCCATCTCCGTACCCATCATGTTCAGGATCAGGTTATTGCCGTAAATAATATATGTCTCTATCATCATACGGAGATAGTGTACAGGGTGCTGAAGCGCAAACGAAGCCTCCATTTTTCCGTTACCCGCCGTGCCGAACTGAAACAGTTCGTTCCCGATCTGCAGGATCTTATCAAAAAGCAGAACGGAAAAGAGACCGCTGCCCGCGGCGGAAACGATATTGACCAGACTTCTTTTCCTCTCGCTTCTCCTGCCCTCCAGAATAAATATAACCGGCAAAATGATAAGGTATCCTCCGCCTTTGACCGCTCCGATCATGAAACACCATAAAGACGTCTCGATCAGCAGCCGCTTTGAATCCGGTTCTTTATACAGGGCAAAAACACAGGCTGTGAAATTCAAAGTGGTGATGATCACCATGGGGTCATACGAAAACGCGCTGCTCATCATGACCGACATCGGAAGCAAGGCCGTCAGGACAAACAGACTTTTTCCCACGGGCGTAGTCTGTATCGCGTGCAGACACGCCCATATATAAAACGCCAGTATGAATAAACGCGCAAGGTATGCACACGCGATAGCGCTCAGATGAAACAGCCTGCCCAGCGTAAGGCCCAGGATCTGAGGCCAGTAATTTATAAATGAATAGTACTCCATGCGTTCCTCATGGAACGGCATATCTGTGATCGTTCTGTCCCCGGCAAAAACTTTAAAATTATACGCCAGATCAGCGTAGCTCTGCATGCTGGGATTATCGCTTTGTCCCCATAGTTCACTGAAGAACTCCCCATCCTCCTGCCTTCCGCACCATTCCTTATCCTCAGGATACCCTGACAGAATATTGGAAAACCGGTATGCCGCCGCGTAATGTGACCCCGAATCGGGAGCGCTCCAGGGCGGCATCAGTACAAAATAAATGATGCCCACAACTATTGCTGTCAGCAGAAAAAACCTGCCAAAGCCAAAGCCCGGCTTTTTGCTGAAAGCAAAGACCAAAACCAGATACAGCACTATCAGCGTCATGATCAGCACCGTCATCCAGACGCCGAGATCTGTATTTTTTACAAGACTGTAGTTCAGTTCCTCTCCGCTTTCTCCCTGTACATTGATAAGTACCGCTCCGGAACCTCTGTTCGTTATCGAGATCCGGTAATCGCCTTTGCCAAGTACATCCCCCGTGCTGATCCGCACAGCGGTCCTGTCATTGCTTTCATCCGTAATGATCCGATCGTCAGGAACCGGCCCGTCAAACAAAATCTTTCCCGCGGAAACATCTGTAAATTTCACATAAAGGCCGGATATGTCCTCTCCCTCCGGGTAAAACAAAAATGCGTCAAAAACACATCTCCCGTTCGAAAAAGAATACTCCTTCGTCCCGCCCGGATCTATAGCCTCCGTGCCGCCTCCCTCCACAAAAACATGAATAGCGGCCTGTCTGTTTATATTATCGAAAAGATCAAAGGATGCCGTATAGAAAAAAAGCAAAACTGCCGCAGCAAGGATTACTGCCTTGACTGCATATTTCTTTGCCAGCCTGCGCAGCCGCCCGGCTTCAAATATGTTATCTTCTGAATTTCTCATAATTTCCCGATCCTTATTATTCAAAACTTCCCTCTTCACATCACAGGATCAACCTTAGATATGTTTGTTCCGTGTTATTTTTAAACAGTTATTGTATTATTGTTAACTATCGTTTTTTCGACTGCTGTTATTTCATTTTCGGGACATCCGAAATTTCTTTATTCAAAATTATTCTTTTTCAGGCTTGCAGCGCAGGGCCCGGGGTTTTCCGGACTTTGTCCGAAGTATCTTTCGCGCTTTATGCACACACTGTTTTTGTCCGGCAGCCGAATCCGTATTTTTTTAAGAACGCCTCTGGCGTTCCTGCCGCGCCGCGCCCGGGGCGAAGCCCCTTCCACTAAGCGCGGCTGCGATCCGCCGGAGGCTTTAACTCAGTCGGGGATTGTCACCCCGCCACTAAGTTAAATTTGTTACAACCCACCGCCTACAGAGGCGGGATACTCCCCGACTGAGTTGAATTTGTTACAACCCACCGCCTACAGGCGGGGGACTTCCCGACTGAGTTGAACCCGGAGTGAGAAGACCTCCGTTTCTTAAGCGGCGGGTTATAACAGGCCAGCGCAGAAACAACGCAAAAATACCGCATAATACAGGAGGTCATTATGAAATATTGGCAAACTCTTCTCCAGGAAGGTAATCACAACGTTGAATCGCTGCAGAAACAGTTTTCTTTTTCTCCGGAAGAGCTGGAAGCCCTGAAGGCGATCCAGAAACAGTTTCCTGTGTATGTGAATCCATATTATTTTTCTCTGATCGATACAAAGGATCCGGCCGATCCCATCAGAAAAATGTGTATTCCCAGCATACACGAGATGAGCCGCGCAGGCAGCTTTGATACAAGCGGCGAACAGTCGAATACCATTCTTCCGGGTCTGCAGCATAAATACCGTGAGACCGCTCTTGTACTTTCCACGAACCAGTGCGCCATGTACTGCCGTCACTGCTTCAGAAAAAGGCTTGTGGGGCTTTCCGAGGATGAAATATGCGCGCATCTGGACGACATCATGGACTATATCAGGGAGCATTCCGAAATATCAAACGTCCTGATCAGCGGAGGCGATGCTTTTATGAACAGCAATGATACGATCCGGCAGTATCTCGCCGCTCTTTGCGAGATACCTCACATAGATCTGATCCGCTTCGGAACCAGGACTCCCGTCGTGCTTCCTCAGAGGATCACTTCCGATGACGAGTTTACTGATCTGCTTGGGCAATATTCTGAAAAAAAGAAGATATATGTCGTCACTCAGTTTAACCACCCCAGGGAGATTACGCCTGAATCGACCGCTGCCGTGGAAGCGCTTCTTCGTCTCGGGATCCCCGTCCGCAACCAGACAGTCCTCCTGAAGGGCGTCAATGATGACTCCCGTGTATTGGGACTTCTCCTGAAACAGCTGACTGCCATCGGGGTGATCCCGTATTATATCTTCCAGTGCCGTCCCGTCACCGGCGTTATGAATTATTTCCAGATTCCTTTAAGAAGGGGCTTTGATATCGTGCAGAACGCTATGCAGCTGCAGAACGGCCAGGGAAAGAGCTTCCGCTTCGCCATGTCCCACATCTCAGGAAAGATCGAGATCCTGGGCGTCCTGGATAACGAAAATATGCTTTTCAAGTATCAGCAGGCAAAAGATCCCAGGGACTTCGGCAGGATTTTTGTCAAAAAGATCTCCGACGATCAGTGCTGGCTGTGACAGAACAAAGTCCGCGAGCGGACTTCAGCTCCCCGTCCCCTCAATCTTGAGAGGAGCGAACCGGACTTTGCGCGCCGCCGCACAGCAGTGCAGCTGCTTTCCTTTGTGCGGCGTGAGCATCCCCCGGAGGGTTTTTGTCATAGGAAATTCACGCAATTTCCTGTGACATAAAAAAGGCTGTTTTGAGTCTGCCCGGACTTTTCCTCTTATTGACAGACTTCAAACAGCCTTCTTCTTTTCAATATGTTCTTTCTGACCAGATCGTCAACCGTCTCCAAAACCCCTTCTTCGATCTCTCTGACAGATCCCGAGATTATGCCTGCGATTTCCCTGTCAGAAAGCCCGGATCTTACAATCCTTCTCTTAGTTCCGTCTTTGAGAAGAATGTCCATGACAGCGGCAGCTCTGTTTGAAAGCAAGCCGCCTGAAGCATTGCATACATTCTCCATCTCTTTCCTGAATTTATCCAATAATGAAGCCTTCTTTCATTTTCCGATCATCTTCATCAAATGACTGCAGCTTCACTATATCCGGCGGCGACTAACTCCTGACCAACTGTTGTTTCATACATTTCATCCGGATGTTCTTACGCATCGCCCCACTCTTCGTGCATTATGGTCGCCAGTATATATTCTCCCCAGGAGTATTCCGACATAAATTCGCCTTCGAATGGATTTCTTGCGTCAACGTTTCTATCTTTCCAGGAGTAGTAATCACAGTCGAACAGTTCTGTATTGACGGTCTGTCCTCTGGGAGTGGATACGAGAATATCTTCTATGCCCGCCGCCTTCAGAGCGTTTTTCAGCCGCCGGAGCGCGTTATAGTAGACACTCATACAGGAATTACTGTAGGGGCGTCCCTCCCACAGCATACTGTATATTTCTTCGTTGCTTATCTCTTTTCCGCATCTGGTGACCACCAGCGCCAGGATTTCCTTTGCTTTTCCGGTGAGCTTGACGGGTTCTCCGTTTTTCCGCACCAGAAAACGTCCGAAGGTTTGAATGTAGATATTTTTCTGCTGGCGGACGGAAAGCAGCCTAAGCTTTGCCATAACGTTTTTCAGAGTATCCTTTGTATATGGTTTAACGATATAGTAATCTCCGTTGAGGCGATTTGCGTCGTGGATGTATTCTTCATAGGCAGAGATAAAGACTATTATGATATCCCTCCTGTGTTCCCTTAGTTTCCTGGCAAGCTCGAGCCCGCTCATCTCCGGCATTTCCACATCGAGAAACGCCGCTTCTACAGGATTCTCCGCGGCAAATGTGACCGCATCTTCAGCATTCTCGAATTCACCTACAATGTTCAGATCCTTTATATCGTCTGACAGTCTCACAAATTTACGGATCATTAAGTATTCGTCGTCCACTATAATTGCTCTCATTTTTGTAATCCTCCTTCGGGAGACGCACGGTAACGATCGTTCCCTCCCCTTCCGTGCTTTGGATATCCAAGGTTCCCCCCATGACCTGTTTTAAACGAAATCGGATATTGCTAAGACCTGCTGAGTCTTTTTTCCCCTTTTTTATATCATTCAGTATTTTTTTTACATCAAAGCCGACGCCCGAATCCTCGACCTGAACGACCCATGCGTCATTCTCGTTCCTCGTGCGAAGAATCACGCTGCCGCCTTTCCTGCCGCGCTTGTGTATGCCATGACGAATGGCGTTTTCCACAAGAGGCTGTATGCACAGCGGAAGGATCGGAAAATCCATCTCTCTTATTTCATAGCGGATGTCAAGTTTATCTCCGAGCCGCATCTTTTCTATATTCACATATGCCTTAATGTTTTTCAGCTCCTCTGAAAACGGTATCGGCTCATCGCTCTCCATAGCCCTGACACAGCTCCGCATATGTACCATAAAATCTCCCAGAAGGTCCGAGGCATACTCCGGATCGATCAATATAAGTTCCTGGATCGATCCCAGCGCATTATACAGAAAATGCGGCTTCATCTGGCTTGTGGAATTCCGGAGACGGCTCATTTTCAGTTCATCCTCCAGTTCCTTAAGTTCTCTTTCTTTCTTCTGTTGTTCCGTCATGTCATATATCACGCAAAACACCTGTATATCTCCCGTTGCCCTTTCCCGGTACAGATACAGGACCGCTCTGCATGGCTGTTCGTCGCCCTCTTCCGTCAGGATGGAAAATTCTACCGAAGTACGTTTATCTCCTTTTCTGAAGCAGTCTGTCAGGTAATCTCTGCTGCTGATCCTCAGATAATCTTCCTTATTCTCCACGATCAGATGATCCGCTATCCATTTCTGCAGCTCATCATAAGATGATATTTCAGAAATCGACGGCAGCTTCATTATATGCCTTCGTGTCTCATCCTTTTTCCCGGCGGATCTTTCCAGCAATATATCCCGGGATATATTTGCTTCAAGGTACGCGGCCGCAGTTGCAAGCACAGCCTCGAGATGATTATTCTCCTTTTGTTCCATCGAGATCATTGTATTTTCATTCCTGATCCTCTGACGTATGAGGTCATCGATATTTCTGATCCCCATGAGGATATGTTCTCCATCTCCGGCACTCTGCCAGACAGCCCGAAGCTGATGATATATTTTTTCATCTCCGCTTTGTATCCTGTAGATAAGCCTGTAATATTTTCCGTCCGAAGTCTCTGTTGTAAGCTTCTCCTTCGCAAGCATGCGTAAGACGTAATTTCTGTCTTCCGGAGCGATCGTGCGCCTGACTCCGTTCGGAAGATCCTGAAAAAAATCATTTCCTTCTTTTGCAAGCTTTAATTCCCGATAGTTATCGCTCTGAAAATACGTTTTATACTCATTTGTCTCCAGGTTAATGTCATATATGCTCTCGTAGTTCTCAAAAAGAGACTCTGCTATCATTTTATATGTTACCGCGCTTTTCACTTTACCGTTCTCATCCATAATGATCTTCCCCCGCCTGGCAAAACATCGTGAAGCTTTTCCGGCATATGCCCGCTCTGCCTGAAGCATAACATTTAGAAGGCAATACTTCAACACAGATGGAACAAAACAGCCTGTGAATAAACCTCCCTCCTAAGCTTATAAATAGCGAAAAACGGCGCAAAACAAACCTTCTACCAACATATTGTTCTCAATCATAAACCCCCGGACATGACTGCCCGGGGGTCATGCGCGTCCATTTCGGTCCTACTGATGCCGTTTATCTGTTTTCTGCCCTTCTTTTCCTCCTTCTCAAAATCCGAGATGGAAAACTGTCTGAATGCCGCCCCTGCAAGAGTCATGTTCATGTCTTCCGAGTTTCTTTTCACCAGCACAATACTCGGATTACTTCCGTTGCCTGAACCCGTTGATTCAATCGTCACATCATCTTCTACAGTCTTTTCGTAATTTCCGATTTTTACCGTGTTTGAATAAGTGACATTGCCTTTCCCAGGACTCTCGCCCTGTAAGCAACCTCAAAACGGATGTCATCCGGCACGTCATCAAAAATAAGCGTATTTGTTTCACTGTCATACCTGATCTTCATCCCTTCAGCCGCAGGGGCGACGTTTATCGAATCCTGAACATAGCGAAGATTGGAAGACAATTCATCCTGGATATTCAGCGTGTCGGACGCAAGATCCAGGTCGTCTGCATTTTTAGTTAATGATCCTCCTCTTTGTCGTAAACACATCCGGTAACCACAAAGCCGTAAAGAGAGGAATCTGTGTGAGTAATTCAAACGCTCCGCACAAACATCAGAACTTCCGGATGAAATGAATACTTAGAAGCTCTTTACACGGATGCCGTTTGAATGTTCAGGCACATCTCCGATCATACAATGCTTTGCGATCTCCGCCAGCACGTATCATCAGATCAAACTGTAAACCATGATTCCTGCGCAGAACAAAATAAACAGGATCATGCCGGGGTTCAGATAAACCGTTTTAAACACCTTTCCCTTTGGCAATTCTTCCTGCGCGGCAAGTAAATATACTTTCTTTCGCCTGAGGATCAGCAGGATCACGCCTGCCACGGCAATTCCTATCATCAAAAGGACATATCCTCCAAACACTGCAATTCCCTGCATTGTTTCTTCATTTTCCATCAGCGCCGAAATATCCTGTGCTTCTGACTGATAAAGCACTTCCAGTCCCGACTGTTTTATGATCCACGGAGCCAGAACGCCTCCCAGGAAATTGATGAACATATGCAGCATGACACTGTAGCGCAATCGTCCCGTTCTGGTGTAAATATAGGCAAATAAAAGTCCCAGACCAAAAGCATAGAAGAGCTGGAAAAAATTCGCGTGAAATAATCCAAATGTCACCGCAGAAAGGACGATCGCCGTCCGCTCTCCGTAATGCCGGGATCGATCGATCAGCTGCTTTCTGAACAAAAACTCCTCAACCAGAGGAGCAAGTATCACAAAAACCAGCCCCCGGAAGATACTGTCGTCAAACGCATATTGCAGCAGTCCGTTTTCCGCCGTGCCGCCGGAAAGCACCGACGACAGAATCGTTCCGATATAATTTCCGATATACATGATCGCTATCGCCATAGGTATAAGCTGCAGCATTCGCCCCGCCCCAAGCGAACTGTCCCGGGGCGTTTCTGCGCGCATGCCCCGTAGGATCAGCAATCCCACGGGTATGCCTGCCAGATATAGCGGCGCAAAGCTCACGATCCACATGACCCAGGATTCATTCACTATTGCGCTTCCCCGTCTTTCAAGCACGCTCAGCAGCTGCGCCAGAAGGAACTGAATTCCGACAGTTACAGCAAAAGCCGCCAGAAGCGCGAAGCCTATGCGGGAAAAACTTCCGCGTGCCGCTTTTGGATCATAGTTTTCCTTGTTGCTATATAAACCGGCATTTGATTCACTGTTTTTAATTTCATCAATGTTCATATTGTTTACGTTTTCATATTCTGTGCCGACTGCGCAGCGATTTATATTTGGTTCCGTCATTCTTTTGAACACTCCTTATGCATTTTACACAGGGAAACGATAGCACTTCAAAACTAACGTCAAACAAACAAAACTTCCCATTTTACATTTAGGAGTCCGCCCTGATCACCAAAATATATCCGATGATATTTTTGATAATCAAGACTGTTCAGAAATGACATGTGGGAAGTTTTTGTAACTAACGTTTATTTAGTCCCGGCGATTCTTCTGGTGATTTTCTACAATTGATTCCATCGTGATCTCAGAAAGGACATGATTCAGTTTCTCCTGAGTTTCCTTCAGCTTGTCGCCGTATTTTTGTATGACACAGGAACTTCTGTCGAAGACGGCAAACATTTCCATGTTTCCCTCTATCGCTTCACCTATGGAAAGAACACTTTGTTTCCAGAAGCCTTTTCCGGGATACATATATTTTTCACCTTCTCCGGTGATTTCTTTTCTTATCATTCCCTTTTCCGCAAGATTTCCGCAGATTCTGTCAAAGGTGACCTTTGGAATTCCGGTGCTGGAAATGACATTGGAGACCGGCACGCCTGATTTTTTACCGTTCTTTCTGAGATCTTCCGCAATACATATCATGATACGCATTGCATATTCTGTATCTCGCTTTAACTGCATAGCTTCCTCCTTTGCCACTCCGAAATAAATATGGCCTTAGTTGTTATTTTTTAGTTTAAGATGAAATGTGATTTATATAATTTTACTTTTAAAGATATTTTTCCGTTCCCTGATCCATACGGATAAGGATCTGATTAAGGCTGGTGTCTCCGTTTTACGCCGGCATAACCGGGCCTTAACATCTGTCCCCCGGTATCATTTATGATATTGAATCAGGTGTAACGCTTCACAAACCTGAAGAATACAAGCGAAAAAGTAGACCGCCACCTGAGGGTGACGGCCTGATTGAGAGGGTGTTGTGGCGCAGCTGCAACTATGATGACGAAATCCGCTTAATCATTCAGCAGATCTACTTCGCCGGCATAATCACAGTTGATCACATAGTAGGCTTTCTGATCTTCCGGTTTCAGATATATTTTAATATCCTCCGGCTTATCTTCCCCTTTTTTCACGGAATCATAGTTTTCCATCACAGCCTTCTCGACCTCATCAATGGAAATTTCCTTTCCCTGAAACTGGAGATAGATAACTTTGTCGATCGTTTTCTTCTCTTTCTTTCCTTTTTCCTCAGACATAATGTGTCCTCCTTTCGGGAGTCATGGGTAGAAATAACTCGTTACTCTATACCCGATCAATAATGATATGCTCATACTAGCACTAAGGTGGTAACAATCAACAAACGTTTTGACTCATTATGCGTCATTTATTCATCTTTTTTTTACAAAGTCTGTAAGAGGATTCAACTCCACCCCCTCAATCTTAATAGAGAACGAACATCCGTCCCCGCTTCCAAAACGGAACTCGTCTCCGTCCCCGGTTCCGCGGCGGAAAAAGCGCGGCTGCCGGGATGGCGCCGCGCTCTTTCTCATTTCATTATCAGGTGTTTCCTCACAGGCATATCTGCCGTAAGCATATCTCACGCCCCGGCAGACGCAGTTTCCGTCAGATGTCCCGATTTTAAAAACCGTTTATTCTGACGATAAAAATTCAAGATATCATTCTTTTTCAAGTGCAGGGTATACGACTGCAGCAAGGGCTGCGCCTACAAGAGGGCCGACGATAAACACCCAAAGCGAACTTAACGGCACGGAATTGCCTGAAATTGCGGCAACTACAGCCGGTGCGATAGAACGGCTGGGATTTACGCTGGTTCCGGTAAGACCGATACCCAGAATGTGAACGAATGCAAGTGTTAAACCGATGATCAGTCCTCCAAATGAACCATGATTAAATTTGGAGGATGTCACGCCCTGAATAACCATCAGGAAAATAAAAGTTAGAATTATTTCAACCAGAAGGCCGGCTATGGCGCTTCCGTTTACTCCTGCAAGACCGTTGCTTCCAAACGCGCCTGTCAGATCCGTTACATTTCCGGATGTAAAGATCACTGCAAGCAGGCACGATCCGATACACGCGCCGATGATCTGGAATATCCAGTACATAACGGCGTCCTTCGTTGAGATCGCCTTTCTCATCAGCATGGCAAGAGTAACCGCTGCATTAAAATGGCCTCCTGAAATATTGCCCACGCAATATGCCATCGCAACCACTGATAATCCAAATGCAAAGGCTGTTAAAATGTAACCGCTTCCGGCTGCAGGATCGCATCCTACCAGCATTGCGGTTCCGCAGCCCATAAAAACCAGTACACAGGTTCCGATCAGCTCGGATAAATATTTTTTCATAGTGACACTCCTTTCTCTCCAGCTTAAGCCCGCGGGATATGGACGGACAAACCTGAAAGTGCCTGGTGGAAACATACGATCCCCGGGCGCAGGCCTAAAAGGAAATATGCTTCCGGAATGATCCGGCGCTTTAGAAATGAATGATTAATAATCCGTCTACGTAATTGATATCACGTATTGAATAACATTTCAATAACATTCTCCGGAAAAAAGAAATCTCTGATTTCCGCTATCGTTTCAGCCAATACCCTTCTACCGATCTATACTGAGGTCGTATTTCTCAATGTCCATCAGGACGTCACCCTCGGCAGAAAAACTGATCGCCTCCGCTTCCGCCGGAGTATATATCACAAACGAAGCTGCCTGCTCTCCGTCATTGACAAAGAGCTCCACGCTGCAGCGATCCAGAATGATCCGCATTTTCAGCGTATCATCCTTCAGTCTGACCGGAAATTCCCTGACATTAACGATGTCGTATGGGAAACCGCTGTGGGTCCGGTCTACCCGTATCGTTCCCGTGGCAGGTTTATAGCGTATATATGTATAACGTTCGCCGTCCTTCGCCAGATATATCCTGAAGTACTTATACATTTCGCTCATGTTTCCCGGACGGACCGTAAGGGAGATATCCAGATGTCTTCCACTGATCCCGGCCAGCGAAATATCACTTCTCACCATCACGTTCTGATAGGTTATCTTTGATTCCCTGTAGTTTTCCAGCTCTCTCACCGGGTTCTGGCACAAACGGCCCTCCCGGAGCGACAGTTCCCGGGGGAGTGTCATCTGCCCGAAAAACCGCATATCTCCGGGCTTGCATGCACTGGTTTCCCAGTTTTGCATCCATGCTATCATTACCCGTCTTCCATCTTCCGTCTTCAGTGTCTGCGGCGCGTAAAAATCAACGCCGTAGTCGATAGCGTGAACGTTTTCTCTCACCAGTTCTTTGGTCTTTGCATCCTGATGTCCTATCAGGCAGACCGTTCCGTTGCCGGGATGAAATTCAAATCCGATCGCCGTCATTTCCTGCGGGCTGACAAGCAGAACATTCTTTCCGTCAAGTGGAAAAAAATCGGGACATTCCCACATTCTTCCATATTGATTATGGCTCGCCGCAAGCACTCCCTCGAATTCCCACTGAAAAGCATCCATGCTTTTATATAAAAGGATTGCTCCGCTTCCATCTTCACTCCGGTTTCCGATCGCAGCCCGATATATGCCGTTCTCGCGCCATATCTTCGGATCGCGAAAATCTATACTGCTTCCTCCCTCCGGTACCATTGTATGGTCGATCACAGGATTATTTTCGTATTTTTCATAATCCACGCCGTCTCCGATCGCCACGCACTGGGTCTGTTTATCCACGACTGTTCCATCGTCACGGCGGATCTTTGATACTCCTGTATACATCAGGAGATGCCTTCCGTCCGGCATTTCAACTGCTCCGCCGGAGAAACAGCCGTTTTTATCATATTCCTGATCGGGAGCAAGCGCCGCCGGAAGCCTTTCCCACCGGATGAAATCCTTAGTCTTCAGATGCCCCCAGTGCATCGGACCCCATGTTACATCATACGGATAGTACTGAAAAAAAAGATGATACTCTCCTTTGTAGGGTGCGAAACCGTTGGGATCATTGATCCATCCGATCCCTCCCGTGACATGAAATTTCGGCAATTCATTTGTGTGAAAATGAAGGTAGGCGTCTTCAAAATCACGCGCTGTCTGTAGTTCTTTACTGATCACAAAAGTTCCTTTCGTTTTCGTCAATTTCGTTTCAAGTTTTACCTTTGTGGTGATCCGGTCCGGGCTTTCACGCGAAGCCCGGATCGGATCTTTCCGGTATTCATTACTCATATAAATGCTAAACTTGAAATGAGGGGGTTTTGTTATTTATAGTATTCATCCAGATATTTCTGGAAAATAGAGAGATACTGTTCTATTCCGTACGCCTCCAGGTCGCTCTGCAGCTGATCCCAGTCGGCGTCCGTAAATCCGTTCATTACCCAGTCGGATTTCGCCGTATTTATGCATGTAGAGATATCCGCCTGAAGGTTTGAGATGGTTTTTGTGTCATCTGTTGACATAAACACGTTCGGGAATACATACTTTCCGTTCATGTCCGGGGTATAAATCTCCTCGATCCAGTCCAGACGATACTGGGCGTCATCCGGACAGGTGACGTATTTGTCATAGTAGCTGTCCAGGATCGCCAACGGTCCGCCGGTGCATTCAGCTTCCCGGACTTCTACAGGGGAGGCGTCTCCCAGAGGCGCGTGCTGAAGCATATCCTCTCCATCCGCATTCTTTCCGAGTACAAAGATATCAAATTCATCTTCCTCGTCATAGGTTCCCCAGTTGTTCTGAGGAGACTGGAACGGATCGTACATCTGATCAAGCCATGCGCATACAAGGGCCGGATTTTCACAAGCTCCTGTTACCACGCATCTTCCGCGGTCAAATCCGGATGTGAAAGAGCCGTTCTGCGGCGTGATGTTTTTCACGTCAGCTTCCAGTGCCGGAAGAGGCTCCCATCCTTCCAGCGACGCAATATTTGCAACGTCCCAGGAGAAGCATACTCCGTAACGTCCCGCTTTTCCTTTTGCCACATATGTAGACCATTCCTGCGTAAAAGCTTCCGGATCGATCAGTTTTTCTTCGTACAGATGGTGAAGCCATTCAATTCCCTCTTTAAATCCTTCAGTGGAAGCTGTACAAATGACCTCCTTGTCATCTGTCACCGCGATATGCCGGTCACGGTCCGGATCACCATAGCCTTCTCCGAATCCATTGATAATAATGGCAGGATCCTGATCACCGTCATTCATAATGCAGGACATGGGGATGATCGAGCCGTCTACATTAAACTCTGCTTTAAGTTCATCTGCGTTATCTCTGAACGCAATGAGTACCTGCTCAAATTCGTCAACCGTCTTTGGCATTTCCAGACCGAGATAATCCAGCCACGCCGTATTGATAAAGCTCATATCACCGATCGTCTGGATCGCCGTCTTCTCATAACCGAGCTGCTCGATCCACGGCAGGGCCCAGATATGTCCGTCGGCATCTTCGCACATGGTGCGATACTCGGGAGCCTGCTCAAAGACTTTCGTCAGGTTTGGCATATAGGCGTCGATATAATCCTCCAGCGGAAGAATAACGCCCTGCTTCGCATATTTCAACAGATCAGTGTCTCCAAAACCTGCCGTGAAAACAAAATCAGGAAGCGTCTTCACATTTGACATCTCCAGCGCGATCTTATCGTCCCACTGGTCGCTTTGGATGCTTTTCCAGTTTACGTGAACATTGGTCTTCTCCTCCAGACGCTTAAAGATCGTACGATTATTCGGCTCGGATTCAGTACCCGCCGGAAAGCTGGTAAGGCCGGATATTTCCGCTGTTTCCTTCAAAGGGAATGCAAGAGTCGACGGATCCACATCCGTACCCGCGGAAGGACCCGCGCCTTTTGCGCCGCATCCGGCAAGCAATCCCGCCGTCAGGGATACCGTCGTAAAGATCAGCGCCAGTCTGCTGGTTAATTTCATAAAATAATCCTCCTTTATTTTTCTATTAAATCTTCCCGCTTCATGCTGAAGGAGCAGTCATCATCATGAAAAACAGCAAGACATAAGCGGGAGCGTCCCTGAGATGTTGTTTTCATGATTAGACTGTTTCAGAAATGACATGGGGAAAGTTTTTATATGCTTTTTATCCCTTCACTGCTCCCGCCATGATTCCACTGTCAAAATACTTCTGGAAGAACGGATACATGATCAAAAGCGGCAGGCTTGAGATTATGATCGTCGCGTATTTTAACAGCTCCGCCAGCTGTGCTCTCTGCGCTGTACTCTGCATATCAGACACCATGCCTGCTTCCGGCTGATTCTGAATAAGGATGGATCGCAGAACCAGCTGCAATGGCTGCTTTGACGCGCTGTTCAAATAAATCATCGCATCGAAATAGCTGTTCCACATACCTACGAACTGCCACATTGCAATGGTTGCTATGATCGGCGTACACACAGGCAGCAGGATCTTAAAGAAATAGACCATTTCGGTCGCGCCGTCTACCTCGGCGGCTTCCTGCAGATCCTTTGGAATACCCATGTAATACGTGCGGGCGATGATCATGTTCCAGACGCTGAACGCGCCGGGAAGCAGGATGGCCCAGATGGTATCAAGCATCCCCAGTTTGCTGATCAGCAGGTAGGTAGGGATCAGACCGCCGCCAAAAAACATCGTGATGACAAAAATAACATTAAAAAATCCTTTTCCCTTAAAATCTGCTCTGGACATCGGATAAGCCGCAAGCAGCGTTACGGCTACGGACAGTATGGTGAACAGCACCGAATAGATCAGCGCGTTCTTGAAACCGACCCATATCTGGCTGTTTGAAAGGACTCTTTCATATGCCGTCAGCGTCCATTTGCTGAAATCAAATGTGATTCCCTTATTCTGCAGTTCGATGGGATCGATAAAGGACGCCAGAATGATATAGATGATGGGCGCTATGATGGCCACGACGAACAATCCCAGAACGATATATCCGACGATCAGGAGCGCCCTGTCCCCTGCGGGCTGTTTTGCGAATTCGCTTTTTTTCTTTACTTTCATCTTTTCGGGCCTCCTTTCTTAAATTCCCTTGCCATCATTAATTCTTTTCACGATGGCATTCATGGATATCAGGAGAATTACATTGATGACAGTGTTAAAAAGACCGACAGCCGTAGAAAAACCGTAGTCTCCATCCAGAAGACCCTTCTTATATACGTACGTCGAAATGATCTCGGCCGTGTTAAGGTTCAGATCAGTCTGCAGCGCATAGGCCTTCTCAAAACCAACGCTCATGATATTTCCCACAGACATAATGAACTGGATCAGTACCGTATCCTTGATCGCCGGCCATTCAACAGCTTTGATCTGCTGTATAATGTTCGCCCCGTCGATCAGTGCGGCTTCCTTCAGCTCTTTGCTGGCGTTGGAAAGCGCGGCTGTATATATGATCGACGCCCAGCCGGCTCCCTGCCAGATGCCGCTCGCGATGTAAATGGTCCTGAACGCGCCCGGCATAGTCATGAAATTGATGTTGCTGCCCAGAAGTGCGTTTACCATACCCGTCGGAGAAAGCAATATCCTGACGATACCGCATAGTACAATGACTGAAATAAAGTTCGGCATATACAGGACAAGCTGGATCTTCTGTTTTGTCTTTGAGCTGAGGATGCGGTTCAGAAGAAACGCGATCAGGATCGGCGCCGGAAATCCCCAGAGCAGTCCGAAAAAACTCAGCTTCAGAGTATTCACCAGATATCTCAGAAAATCCGGCGAGGACAGGAATCTCTGAAAATTTTCAAAACCGATCCATTCACTTCCAAAGATTCCCCGGATCGGATTATACTCCGTAAATGCAATGGCAATTCCTCCCATGGGAATATAACGGAATATAACAGTCAGCAAAAAAGCAGGCAGCATAAAAATCAGATAGAGCTGCCAATGTTGTCGAATATACACCCAGGTGTTGTGCGTCTTCGATGCTCCGCCCGGCCCGCTTGCGGCCGGCGTTCGAGTATTTTTCATTAACTCATCCCCTTTCCATTATATTGTGCATATGCACTTTTGTTTTGCACGCTTAGAATACCATCGAGATGTGCATATGTCAATTTTGTTTTGTCATTTTCACCTTTTAATATTATGCAAAATGTGTTGTATTTCCTTACTGCATCAGACTTTTCGTCAGTCTTAGATTTTGGTTGTGCATTTGCATAAATAACACCTCTAAAACTTGACATTTGCACGTTTTGATGTTATTTTTTATTTCACAGAATTAAAGTGTCAAAAGTCACTCGTTCAGAAATTGTGTGAAATAACCCTCCGGGGATGCACTCGCGGACTTTGTTCTTTCACAGTAAATTTCGTCAATTTACTGTGAAACAAAACCCTCCGGGGGATGCACTCGCCGCACAATGGAAAGCAGCAAAGCTGCTGTGCGGCGGCGCGCAAAGTCCGGTTCGCTCCCCTCAAGATTGAGGGGCTGGGGAATTGAAGTCCGCTCGCGGACTTTGTTCTTAACATATAAAAACTTCCCGCATGGCTTTTCTGTAACAGTCTGATCACGACTGGGCATTTAACGTAAACGGGAAGTTTTAAAAACATATTATTCGAGAAAAAAGAGAAAACAGGCAGGTATGATGATGAAAAAAAAAGTAACGATCCAGGATATTGCCGATGCGCTCGGCATTTCCCGCAATACGGTTTCCAAAGCAATTAACAATTCCGAAGGGATAGCCGAGGCAACGAAAGAACGTATATTAAAGAAGGCCGCAGAGATGGGGTACAAGCAGTTTTCTTATCTCGGCGCGTTAAACGCCTTCCCTGATCCTTCCCGGCACGCCGCGGAGCAGCGAATGCCTTCCGGAGAGATCGCGCTTTTTACGACAATGCTGTTTAACCAGTCACATTTTGCCTCTACCATGCTCGACCGTTTCCATCAGGAGCTGTCCCAGATGGGTTATACATTAAACACACATAGGATCAAGCCCGAAAACCTCCGGGACCTGACTCTCCCTATGACCTTCATCCGGGAACGTGTCAGCGGCATAGTATGTATTGAGACTTTCAGCCGTCCTTACGCCGGGATGGTTTGTTCCCTCGGCATCCCGGTACTGTTCGTAGACGGGCCCAGCAAGGAAGGCGGTTATTCTCTTCCGTGTGATCAGCTTCTGATGGATAATACGACAGGTCTTTCAAGATTTGTACACGAAATGCTGCAGATAGGAAAACGCAGGATAGGTTTTATAGGCGACTGGATGCACTGTCAGTCTTTTTATGAACGATACACGTCTTTCCGCTGTTCTATGTTTATGGAAGAGGCGCCTGTCCTGGAGACTGACTGCATCCGTACAAACGATTCTTCTGAAATCGGTGAAAGACTCAGTGCTTTTGACACTCTGCCTGACATCTTCATATGCGCGAATGATTTCATCGCCCTGGACGTTATGTATCACCTGAAAGAAATGAAAAAAAATGTTCCGGAGGATGTATGGCTCTGCGGATTCGACGACTCTCCTGAATCCCGCATACTCTCTCCGAATCTGACCACCGTGCATATACATACCCAGATCATGGCTTACGCCGCCGCTCATCTGCTTTCCACCCGGATCAGGGAGCCGCATCTGGATTACCGCACGGTTTATACAGAAACTGAACTGATCTACCGCGGTTCCACCCCATTTTAACAGGAGTTTATTGCATGAGATTTTTTTCCTACGAGAGCAGGTTCAGTCAGCTCGTACTGAAGTTCTGCTATTGCTGCTTTCTGAATCTGCTGTGGGTGATCTGTTCACTCCCGGTGGTGACCATCGGCGCGTCCACGACAGCTCTTTATTACTGTTGTTTCCGCATCATACGCGGCGAAGAAGATTATATCATCCCCATGTTTTTCCGATCGTTCAGAGAAAATTTGAAACAGGCTGCAGTTATCTGGCTTATTCTTCTGGGCGTTGGAGCGTTTCTCGCAGCGGATGCTTATATCCTGATTCATCTTCGCTCTTCTTCGGCGGGGACAGCGGCGGTCTTCTGGACTATACTGCTTGCTGTCATTTTTGCCGCAGCCGTATTTTATACCATCATCCTGCTGATCGTGTTCCCGCTGCTGGCCAGTGTCGAGAATACGGTTCCTGCAATGCTGAAGAACGCTTTCCTCATAGGAACTCATTACCTTTTCGCCACACTTTCTGTGCTAGGCGTCCATTTTTTCATATTCTTTGCCATTGTCAGACTCTTCACCCCGTTGATCATTCCGGGAGAAGGGCTCTGCGCAATGCTGACGGCATGGCTCTTAAATAACATCATGCTCGCATCCTCCTCTGACGAGGAGACAAAACCAAACTGACAGCCTCGGAGATACCGGAGAAAAAAGACATGAAACTATCAGACCAGGAAAAAAGAGAACGAAGACGCCGTTTTCTGCAAATGAGTTTTCCGGAAAAAGCAGATCATATCATAACGTATTACAAGGCTCATATCGTTATCATCATTCTGACTCTCATCGCCATCATAAGCTGCATCTCCGGATACCTGACATCGAAAACGCCCATCCTGTACGCCGCCGAAATCAACGTAGTCTTTGGCGACGATTCAAGAAAGGCGTTATATTCTGACTTTCCCCGAAAGAACGGTCTCGATCCCCGCAGGAATGAGATCCGCGTCTATTCCGGTCTTTATCTTACAGCCTCTTCCGGAGAAGAGACCCATTCCTACAGCTATGCCTCCGGCATAAAGATCATGGGCGCGATAGACGCCGAGAAAATGGACATTGTATTCATGAACAGGGAGGCTTACGACATTCTTTCAGGGCGGGGATACCTTATGGAGCTGTCCGGCCTTATAGAAGGTGAACCTTTTTCAGACAGACGGACAAAACCTGAGCTTGTCTCAAACAGCGTTATCCTGTCTGATAATTCTCTAGAGATCGCTCTGGATGAAACGATCTCTCCCGGGCAAAAAACTACCCGTGCCGAAAACGCCATTCGTGTTAATAATTGTTCCCTTTTGAAAAACGAACATCCGGATGGAGATATCTACCTGGGCGTTATCGCTAATTCCCCCCGCATTGATAAAGCTGCCGACTATATTCTCTGTCTTCTTAACTCTTAAATACAAGCCTGATTAAACTTCCCAATTCACGAGGGGATCGAACCGGACTTTGCGCGCCGCCGCACCTTATTGCGCTTCACTGTGAGCGATAAGCCTGATCAGATTATCGACCGCATACTTAAGGTTTTCTTCGGCGTAATTTCTGCTGACCGAAAAATCAACAGGCAGACGATTGATCGTAAATATGCTTCCCACGCCTTCTTCATAAGCCTGATCGATATCGGCGTCTTCCGCTCCTCCAACCACGGCGATCACATGTCCCGGCATTTTTTTTGCCCTGCGGGCGATGCCGATCACCACTTTCCCCCGAAGGCTCTGGGAGTCCAGCTTACCTTCGCCGGTCAGTATATAATCCGCATCTGCCGCGATATGATCAAAATCAACCGTATCCAGTACCGTTTCTATTCCAAGCTGGAGCCGGGAATCAAAAAAAGCAATCATTCCCGCGCCCATAGCTCCCGCCGCGCCTGCGCCGGGGATACTGCTGACATCTTTTCCCGTCGCCTCCATTATTTTTTCCGCGGCATGGATGAGTCCCCTGTCCAGTTCTTTGACCATCGTTTTATCCGCGCCCTTCTGCGGTCCGAAAACATACGCCGCGCCTTTCTCTCCATACATCGGATTATCGATATCGCACATTGTCACGATCTCTACTCCTTCAAGGGCCTTATCCCGGGAGGCAAGTTCGATCCTCCAGACATCTTTCATCGTTCCGCCGGTCGGCACAAAAGCTCTTCCCTGTGAATTAAAGAACCGCACGCCCACTGCGGCGGCCGCGCCCATACCCGCGTCAGTTGTAGAAGATCCTCCAAGACCGACAATAATTTTCTTTACTCCCCGCTTTGCCGCGTCCAGGATCATCTCTCCCACCCCGTAAGTGGTAGTCAGTTTCGGATTCTTTCTGTCTTCCACCAACGGCAGACCGGCACAGGCCGCCATCTCAATGACCGCTGTTTCTCCATTGTCGATCAGGCCATAGTACGCCTCCATCTCTTCAAAATACGGATCCTTTACGGGAAGATATATCTTTTCTCCTCCAAGCGCTGTTATGAACGCATCCACGCTGCCCTCTCCTCCATCCGCCACCGGTATAACCAGACAGTCGCTTCCGGGCAGATGCTTTTGTATCCTCTCTTTCATCACCCTGCAGATCTGTTCTGATGAAAGTGTCCCCTTGAATGAATCCGGGATCAAAACAAACTTCATAGCTTTTTCCTCCGTTCTTATGTTCTTTGCTTTTCCAGTCTCCAAAGTGTCGTGCGGCTTATCCCGAGTCTGTCCGCCGCCTTCGTATGATTTCCTCCGCACATGTCCAGTACGAGCCTGACGATCTCTCTGTTGATCTCATCCAGCGTACGCGTTATATCAATTTCTGTCTGTATCAGACCTCGCACGGGCAGGATCGATCCGCTTCCGCAGGAAGTAAATACCTTTTCTTTCTCGATCGCCGTCTCTATCAGATCACAGGAAATATACGGCTCATCACACATCTGCACCGCCTCCCTTAGCACACGTTCGAACTGAACGCTGTTATAAGGCCAGTCATAATCTATCAGCCTCTGCGCCGCGTCATCCGTCAAACCTACGATCTCTTTTCCCATTTTTCCATTTAAAGTGCCGATATATAAATTTGCCCCCGAAATAATATCTTCTTTCTGCTCGCGCAGAGGCGGGATAGGTTTGACCGCAGCTCCAAGCGCATTCGTATATTCAAGCGCTTCGTGGGGCAGCTCCCCGCCCGCCTCCCTCACACATGAAAAGATCATATGATTTCGCTGATGCATCCTGGTTTCCAGGATAACGGACAGTAATTGCCTGGACCGCTCTTTACTGAGCGCATTCAGATTGGCAATATATATCGTGTTTCCATTATCGACAAACGGTGAATTATAGTTTCCCAGCAAAAAACGCCAGCTCTTATCATTGATCAGAGAGCAGTTGATCATGTAGAGCGGCCTTTCCGCGCCCGGACCTCTGGCGTATATCATATGCGCGAATTTATCCTTTTCCGAGCCGTATTCTCCCGTGATCATGATCCCCGAAAAAACGTCTCTGCGGTTTCGTAACTCCCCGGACGCGTTTCTCGCCAGCTGCGTGTTTGAAATAAAGCTGTTACGGAAGCTTTTTTCCGCGTCTTTTCTGTTCAGGATCATGATCCCATACTTCATATAGATCTGTGGTATCCGGTTTTTCTCCACGCAAAAAATGACCCGGGGAGAATCCTCTTCATCGATCAGAACCGATCTTATCGAGTATAGTTCTTTTTTCCACTTGATAAAAAACGACCTGCTTTTCGTCTGCAGACTGTCCGTGAGCTCCTTTCTAAGCCTCCTTCTGATCCCGGGAAGCTCAGTCTGGTCACGAAAGCAGGTAAACACTTCCTCTCCTTTCTCGTCGAGCACCAGATAATCCATTCCGCTCTGGGCAATGATCTGTGTCTGAAGAGATATGTTTTTACGTGAATCAATGTTGTCCCTGAAGTACGCGATTGCCTGGTCCACCGCAACTCTGATACTGTCAGTTCCGTTCATGACCAGAATCGGCACCATCCCCGCGTCTCTCACATAGTTCAGGGGGATCATATCACAGATCACCGTCTCATAACCTTCTTCTCTCATTCGTTCCACGGCCCGGGCCGCCTCCTGGCTGTCTTCCGTATTGATCGCGGGCATATCCATCTCCAGCAGCTCAAGCAGCATCCTGGCAGGCTTCATGAGCGAAGAATGTCCCGCCAGGCAGAACTTTGTTTTTGTCTTCTTTGCCATCATGATGCATCGCAGCAGATCATCGTAACCAATACCAATATCTATCACTTTTTTGGCAACCGCACGCGTGATCAGTTCCGCTGTCTGCGCTCTGGAAAGAAAAACGTCGTAATCATCTTCATAGATCTTTGCGATCCCGGCGCCTTCCTCGCGGTTCCCCAGTTTAACATCAATGCGCACATCCTGTCTGGACAAAGCATACGCCCGCACTAAATTAACCATTCCGTTATAGGGAGCGACAACTAATATCTTTATCCTGTCCTTCTGAAGCATGTCTTCTTTGTCCTCCTTTCCGCAGGGTTTGTGCCATAGGAATTGACGCAATTTCCTATGGCGATTCGGGTGTCAAAACTACAATTTCTGAACGAGGGGCTTTTGACACTTTCATCCTATGGCGCAAAAAACCGTTTCATATTTAAACACAAAGGGTTTCATATTGAAACGTTTCTTCCGTTCCGCCGGGTAGTGTGGAAAAACCAGATTGGATATAATCAACAAAATAACAGGGCTATGGCGATTTTTCCAGTCATAAAGCCCGAATATCCCGTTTCAATTTTAAACGGTAATTGTGAAACTCCATGTGGTTTGGAAATTGTGTGATGATTCAAACGGCTTCCGCGCAAAGAACTTCTATGTATTCACAAAAATTTCCCATCCTGCTGAGTTTCGCAATTACCTACAAATTTCAAACAGAAAAGGAGGTCATCATGAAAGAATTCCAGTTACCCTACGGCAAAGAAAAAAGAATCCTGCGGATCGAAGAAGAGCATTTTGCCGGCGTGCTGCTCTCCGAACTGCACAGCTATCATCCCGATAAGGACGGAGCTTCACTGATACAGGAAGCTCTTGAACACCCGATCGGATCACCGCGACTCTGCGATATGGCCGTCGGCAAAAAGAACATCGTCGTGATCTCTTCCGATCATACGCGCCCTGTTCCAAGCCACATAATGATGCCCCTGATCCTGAAGGAGATACGTCTGGGAAATCCTGACGCGGATATCACGATCCTTGTATCCACGGGTCTGCATCGTCTGACTACGCCGGACGAGCTTCGCGAAAAATATGGCGACGAGATCATGGACAGCGAAAAGATCATTGTTCATGACTGCGACGATAAATCCAAGTATGTTTCTCTGGGTAAGCTTCCCTCCGGCGGCAATCTTATCCTGAACCGCATTGCGACAGATGCAGATCTCCTTGTGGCAGAAGGATTCATAGAGCCCCACTTCTTCGCCGGATTCTCCGGTGGAAGAAAAAGTGTACTGCCCGGCATAGCCAGCCGCGAGACCGTAATGTATAACCACAACGCAGGTTTTATCGCAGATCCAAACGCAAGGACCGGCGTGATCGACGGCAATCCGATCCACGACGATATGCTCTATGCCGCGCGCGCCGCCAGGCTTGACTTCATCGTAAACGTCGTGATCGACGCAGATCACGAACCCATATTCGCAGCGGCAGGCGACTGTGACCTGGCGCATCGCGTCGGCAGGGATTTTCTGGCTTCTAAATGCCGGGTCGACGCCATCCCCGCGGATATCGTAGTCTCCACCAACGGAGGGTATCCTCTCGACCAGAACATATATCAGTCAGTTAAAGGCATGACCGCAGCTGAAGCGACCGTAAAAGAAGGCGGCGTGATCGTAATGCTTTCCCGCGCAAACGACGGCGACGGCGGCAAGTCTTTTCATGAAACATTCAAAAACGAACGCGATCTTCAAAAAATGATGCGCGGATTTCTGGCCACCAAACCGGAGGATACCATCATCGATCAGTGGCAGTCGCAAATCTTTGCAAGACTGCTAATGAAAGCGACCGTTATTTTTGTATCCGACTGCGACGATCAGACTGTTGACGATCTGCACATGATACCGGCTCACAGCGTTGAAGAAGCAATGGAAAAGGCCGCAGCTCTGATCGGCAGAGACGACTACACCGTCACAGTGATTCCTGACGGGGTCTCAGTGATCATAAAAGAGTGATGATGTTATTTCCACTTCACAATATGACTACGGAGGTATGACATGAAAATTCTACAAACTGTAAAGAAGATCCCCGGCGGAATTATGATCGTCCCGCTTCTTCTGGGCGCGATCATAAATACCTTTTTCCCTCAGCTATGGACAATTTTTGACGGCACATTTACCACACATCTGTGGAAGACGGGAGCCATGCCCATCCTGGCCGTTTTCCTGTTCTGCAACGCCACAACGATCAATGTAAAAAAAGCAGGCGTATCCCTTTATAAAGGCCTTGTGATCACTCTGGTCAAAGTAGGCGTCGGCATCCTGATCGGTCTGATCTGCGGTACTGTTTTCGGCACTGCCGGATTCCTCGGCCTTTCTACTCTTGCCATCGTGGGCGCGCTGGCAAACTCCAACGGAGGATTGTACGCGGCACTTGCGGGAGAGTACGGCGACGCGACTGACGTAGGCGCAGTTGCCATACTGTCTATCAACGACGGCCCGTTCTTTACAATGGTTGCTCTGGGCGCGGCAGGCGTCGCGAATATCCCTTTTATGACTCTGGTCGGCTGTATTCTTCCTGTTGTCGTCGGTATCATCCTTGGAAATCTCGATGAAGATATCCGTAAATTCTGTGAGCCCGGCGCTTCAATGACGATACCATTCTTCGCCTTCCCGCTCGGAGCCGGTCTGAATATAATGAATCTGGTGAAAGCCGGCGCTCCGGGAATCCTGCTTGGACTTGCATGTACGGTCATCACAGGATTTGCCGGCTACGGCGTATACAAACTTCTGAAAATGGATTATCCTGAGGTCGGCGCCGCGATCGGTACCACGGCCGGAAACGCGGCCGCTACTCCTGCGGCTGTCGCAGCCGTTGATGCTTCTTTGCTGGCAGTAGCGGAAGCGGCGACTGCTCAGGTCACGGCTTCCATTATCGTTACTGCGATCTGCTGCCCGATCCTCGTATCCTTCCTTCACCGGCGGGAGGCCGCAAAACGCGAAGCAAAGACGAAAAACAATACCCTCTGAAGCTTACCATAATCGGAGACTGCAATAAGGTGGGTAAAGCCGGCACCGCGATTCGGGACGGGTACTATGCAGCCATGGCTCTGCAGTAAATCACGGATAATTCCATCATGTTTGTAACTCGTTTTTTCCTTTATATTAAAGTATATAGATAGTCGTAAAGGGCATTGCCATTGATTACCGGAATCGAAGCCCGACATTTCGATCCGGCGTGGGCACTGCCCTTTTTAGGAAAGATCGACGTATTACCGCATCAAGGCCGTCAGCGAGGTGAAAAGCATGTCTCTTGGAAAACTGATCCTGGAATGTAACCGCCTATGGAAAAACAACTCAAAATCTCCTGAGCAGATACAGGCAGAAAGCCTTTCAGCCTTCCGCAGAATGACAGAGTATGCCTGGAACAAAACAGCATTTTACCCTGAATTCTGGGGTCGCTGCGGTATCAACAGCAGAAATCTGACATCGGTCAGCCCCGAAGATTTTCCTCTCATCACCAAGGATGACGTTCGGGCAAACCCTGATAAGATAGCCGCATTCCCTCTGAAAAAAAACAAAAACGGCGAATGGGACCCCGGAAGACACGCCATTCCCGTACACAGTTCGGGAAGTACCGGCCTCCCTTCCGCCTTTTTTTATGCAAAAAGCGCTATTACGAAAACCGAAGCAAATTTTCTCCGGCTGAGCAATGAAGCCGGAAATAATATGGTCCGCTGGACCGATCTCCCCATAAAAAATATACACGCGGCTTCCGTAGGCGCAGGATACGCCAGCTCGACGCTGCTTATCGGCGGGCTCTCTAAATATCACGCCCGGTGCATCATACTGAACGCTTCCGAACCTCTGGATGAATGGCGTGAAAAAATCGGTGATTTTAAGCCTAATTTTCTTTCCGGCTATCCCTCCTGTATCGAACTGCTGCTTGGACTGCAGAAGACCGGCAGTATAGATCTGCATCCGCTGAAGATCATTACCGGCGGGGAACCTCTCAAGGCAAATCTCATGAAGGAACTCACCGAGTATTTCGGCGCCGACGTCATAGATTTTTACGGGTGCACTGAATCCCTCATAATAGGGGCCGGAGGCAGCTCATTCGACGGCCTGTACCTGTTCGATGACATGAATTACTGTGAGACCGATGACAATGGACGTCTGATCATTACGCCGCTGCATAATCCGGCGTTTCCTCTTATCCGGTACAAAATGGATGATCTGACAGACGGCTTTACACGGTCCTATGGCGGTCCCCTGCCGTATACGCATATCAAAAGGATCATCGGCAGAGACGCGGACATGCTCTGGTTTGTCAACGAAAAAGGCGCGCGGGATTTTCTTCATCCTCTGTCTCTTGACGATCTGAATGTTGACGGAGTGCGTTCATATCAGTTCGTTCGTAAAGATGACTGTTCCTTCTCCATAGACTGTATATCCGACATCCCCGGCCAAACAGTCGAAAATGAGATCCGCCGGCAGATCGATGAACTGCTCCGTTCCAAACACATGAAGAATCTGCGCTATGATATCCGCTTCCCCGGGCATCTGCAGAGAAATGAACGCAGCGGCAAGATACCTTTGACGATCACCTGACTCCGAAGGGTTTGCGTCATAGGAAATGATCGTACTTTCCTATGACACGAAAACGTTACTGCCCGTTTTCATCTTCATCCATTAATTCCTCCGCGTATACAGGAATGATTTCTCCATCCTTCAGCACGACTTCGCCTCCGTCCAGATAAAGACCCGCGTTATCGCCGCCGGTCACCACTGCGAAATTCCGACTGCACCGGCCGCTGCGAATATACGTAATTTCCCAGGAATAGTCAGCGGCTGTATCCAGTCTGTACTGAAGATCGTCGTCATCAAGGAGCGTGATCCCTCCGTTTAAAGCCTGCGTACAGTCATTTTCCTCCAGATAATTTTTATAATCCTCCAACGCTTCCATTATATAGGTGATGTCATAGGCTTTCTTTTTTATGATAAGCTGTGTGTCCGCTTCCGCAGTGGTCAGCAGAGATTCTGCACCTTCCTCCAGCTTCGTTATTTCCGAGTCGACCGCAAAACTATCTTCGTCAAAGTATTGGCTGAAATAATCCCGCATCTCTTCTTCAAGGACCGGCTCCGCTTTCCTTTCTATATAATTGTCCGTAAAAACGAAATCGTCCCCCTCATGTTTTACGCTTACTTCGATCTTAAGTTTCTCCTGACCGTCCTGCACCGTAAAATATACATACTGGTTTGGCAGGTTGGATTTATAGTTAAACTCAACGTCCGGATATTTTTCTTCCAGATAATCCCATGCCCTGCTGCTCATCTCCATTTTCTCCCGCTCATCTTCTTTCATCTCTTCCGAAAGGGATGGGTACATCTCCAGTGTTCCTTCACCTAATATTTCTTTTTCATGTTCAGTCAGTTCATCCAGAAAGGACAGATCTTCTGCTGATATTTCCATATCATTTTTACTTCCGCATCCGGCTGTCATTAAAACCAACAACAGCATTATACATATTGTCAGGCTTTTTCTTATTCTACTCATCCGTTCCTCCATCCATGGTCAGGCTTTTTATACGGCCTGCCTCTTTGCTTAGTACACAGGTTCCTAACGAATTTTTTCATATTACTACGTAAGTACTAACGATGAATGAACACAAACAAAAGCCCGGACTTCTCAATAGTCCGGGCCTACTGCATTTCAGGGTTTTATTTTGCAAGTTCTTCCTGCTCCAGCTTAGGTCTGGTCAGGAAAAGGATCAGAACGATGATCGCTGCTCCGATCAGCATATCGACCACATACCAAAGCGTTCCTTCAAAGACGCCGGTGATGGCTACTACTCCGCCAAATGCGACTACTGATGAGATTCCGTGAAGCATTCCTATGCCTCCCGCTATCGCCGTGCCGACTGCACATGCGATCCAGGTCCTCTTAAAATCCTTTCCGGCGAAAGGAATCGCTCCCTCTGTGATTCCTGCCGATGAAAGAAACAGCGCCGAGATTCCAAGCTGCCTGTCTGCCTTATTATAGCGGTCTCTCAGAATGAAGGATGCCAGCGCCATACCAAGCGGCGGAATAGCACAGCACATTCTGAACACGCCGTTCGGTCCGTAAAATCCTTCTGCCATCAGAGCCAGCGTAAAGGCCGTTGCTGCTTTAGAACAGGGACCTCCAAAATCTGCCGCTGCCAGAAGTCCGATCGCAAGGCCAAGAACCAGCGCGCTGGTACCGTTAAGTTTATACATCAAAGATACCATTAGCTGAACGATCGCGTTCAACGGATAAGTCAGTATATAAATGTATATGACGCCCAGAACAAAGGTGGTGATCAGCGGGACCAGAAAAGTGGGCATCATAGGCTGCAGATCCTTCGGGACTTTCCACTTTTTCATCCATTTCACAAAATATCCAACGATAAATCCCATGAGCATCGCGCCAAGGAATCCCGTGGTCAGCTGATTTGCTCCGATCGGATTATTAGCTACATAACCCAGGATAAATCCCGGCGCCAGTGCCGGTTTGCCTCCGATCGCATAAGCAATATAGGCACATAATACCGGAACCATCATGGCAAAGCCGGCCTGTCCCAGGTCATATATATTCTGCCAGAACTGATTGCTCGGTATGATCGCTCCTTCCTCGATATGTCCGGTGATCAGCGTAAGCGAGAAAAGCATTCCGCCGGCAATGATGACAGGCAGGAAATAGGAAATACCTGTGTTAAAATACTTAAAGAGTTCTGCCCTCAGGCTTTTTTTCTTATTATCAGCCATTTGCAAGTTCCTCCGCTTTATCGATCAGCTCTTTAATACCTTTGATTGCTTCTGTAGGATTACACTCTATGACTTTTCCCTCGTCACGCTTTTCTTCAAAGCGATCCTCCATCTCTATGCCGACAGCTACTGCAAGGATGACTACATCGGCCTCATCGATCTCGTCCTGCTCAAGTTCATTTTCGATGCCCATGCCTCCCTGCGTCTCTACTTTACAGTCGATACCTCTCTTTTCACATTCCTGAAGGATCTTCTCCTGTGCCATATATGTGTGTGCGATTCCTGCTGTACAGGCGGATACTGCTACGATCTTCATTTTTTAATCCTCCTTGATCTGGCTCAATAACTCATATACTTCATCGTTTGTTTCCGCCCGGGAAAGACCTTCCCGGAATTCATCCCGCATCAGACTGCGGCTCAGCATGGCGAGCACTTTCAAATGTAAATTTGCAAAAGTATCGTCGCCGTTTTCTGTATGAGGTACGCCCAGCAAAAACACCTGATCGATATCTTCGCCTTCGTCATCTCCCCATCGGATCTTTTCTTTAAATCTGGCATAGATAACGAACGGTTCCCTGACATATGATGTTTTCGCGTGCGGCATTCCGATATCATATCCTATATATGTCGAAAATGTTTCCTCGCGCTCCCGGACATCCTTTTCGAACCCGTCCATATCCGTTACTTTTTCATTATCCAGATGTGTCAGATAATGAATGACCTCCTCCTTTGTCTTTAGTTTCTCGTCTGAGAAAACGATCAGTTCTTTTTCGAACATCTGATGTACCTCCTTTTGATGATTCTATTGAACCATATACCCGGCCGAAAGCGTAGTTCGTCTATTTCTTCATAGATTCAGGCAAAACGCATCCCTAATTTTCTCTCAGCACATCCAGTACAGTGATCAGCGTCTCAAAATCCTGCTCCCGGATCAGCTTTGCCACGCTTTCTCCATTTGAGAGGAGACTTCCGACCGATTTATAGAACAGCTGGAGATTCGCATCTCCTTTTTCTTTCATGGACAGAAGAAAGACGATCTGGACCGGTTCCTGATCCCATAGGACCGGTTCATCCAGTATTCCCGTCACCACAAAGCTTTTTTCTCCTTCCGGTCTGTAAGGATGGGGAATAGCGATCATATTTCCAAAGGAAGTGGATCCAATCTCCTCTCTTTTGAGCACATGTTCATAGAAATGTTCCGACGCCATTCCGGTATCAACGGCTGCAGCGCACAGCTGCCGCAGTATATCATTCTTATCAATCCCTTTCATGTGCGGCAGGAACCTGCTCCTGTCGAAGAATTGAAGCAGCTCACTGCGTGCGTCATAATGCAGGTAATCATCCAGTTTCCTTCTATTTTCCCGGCCGCGTATGGAATTGACTTCGATGATCGGGACCGGGACGGGTTCCTCGATATGAACCGTTGTCAGAATATAATCGAATTGATTAAAATCAACATCAGAAAAATCTGTCGATTCATGAGTCGCGATCACATTCAGTCTGTCCCCAAACTCTTTTTCTATATTGTATGACAGTAAAGCGGCGGAACCCCTTCCCGTGCCGCACACGAGAAGTACGTTCTTTTTATGTTTCTCCCTGTATCTCTCAATAGCCAGATGAAAATGCAGAGCGACATATGCCTTTTCATCCCTTGTCACATTTTTGCCATAACGCTCCACCATCTTGCTGCATGCAACGTTTGCCATCTCATACGCCAGCAGCGCTCCTTCCCTGATCTCATCGATCAGAGGGTTCTCAATGGGCATGTCATAAAGCATTCTGACCTTCAGCGCGACAAGGTGTGTCGCCAGCATGGAGATCAGTTCAAAGTCATATTTGAAATCATAGTGGAACATGCTGTCAATTTCCTTCAGCATCTCCGTAACCACCTCATAGATGTCTGCCGTTACCACCGAATTGCCACGGGATTCGGAGATTTTTTTGCTTTCCAGATGAAGCATGACATGTCCAAATTCACTTCCCGGAAATCTGACCCCGAAGGTGTTTTCGATCTCAGATATGATTTCCTCTGTAATCTGTCTTTCCTCATCATCCGTATACTTTTCATATCCTTCCGCCGCTTCCAGAATATATCCCCGTCTGATCCGAATGATGGCGATGTAAATATGAATGACCAGGTTGCTGAAAATATATTCCGGCATGCGGAAATGATGCTTTTTGAATATTGTACGTAAAATACTCGCGATCACGGTCATGTCTTTATTCAGGGATCTTCCCGAATCACTCAGGATACTTTTGTTCAGTTCCGTCAGACATCTGCGCACATTGTTTTCCGTGCCGACGATCCGGGACCCTTTATAAGCGGCAGATTCTATCTCGAGATCATACTTTTTCAGAATGGACCTGACCAGCTTCAGGTCTTTCTTAAGGGTGGAACGGCTGATGAACATCTCCTCACACAGATCATCAAATTTAACGGGCCCTCCTGCGGATATCATTCTGATAATGACAGACCTTGCCCTGGTCTTAGAGCTGTCTTCATGAAGAGCAGACTCCTGCTGTAAGGCAAGAAACTTATCAAAGCGTTCGCGGTCAGAGACCTCCAATTTGCTTCCGAAATGCGGCCTTGTAACAATATTTGCCCCATGTTCATTGATCATTTCATTGATATATGTAATATCGTTGAAGATCGTACGCTTTGAGACTCCAGTCTGCTCGGAAAGTTTTTTCCCCGTAGTATATTCTGTTTCCGATAATAAGCCAAGCAGCTTCATCCATCTTTCCATACTCTGCTCCTTTTCAGTCGTATCTTCACAGAGGCGCTCGTGAAACGCTGTTTCACATTTTCCTCCATATCTCCAGTCCAAGCATATGGAAATACTATTATCTTAATTATTATGGCTTAATACGGTCAAAATGTGCAGTTCTTTTATTTCTTCAATCAATGCAGCAAAAAAACCCGGGACAAGCCCGGGTTTCCTTTTTACATATTTTTTTATCAAATCTTCTCTCTTCTTATCGAAGAGTCATCTGTGATCTGTAAACTCCTTATGCAAGATTGAGTCTCTTTTTCATGAGACGTTCGCATATGCAGAAGTACAATCCTCCGAGGATCACGCAGACCACTATTCCGATAAACAGAACCAGCATCACTTCTCCTGTCCCTTCCATATAGTAGAGATTGTCCGGTACCAGGTTGCCCAGGATATTTCCTACAATAACCTCAAATACCATTACTCCGATATACGCAGCGATCGAGGAAAGGATCACATGCTGCCTTGCCTGATGTCCGATGGTGATCGCGGCGTAGATGGCAAGCACGCTCTTCATTATGCCGAAAACAATCAGCACGATCAGCTCCAACAGCATCAGGACATAAGACGCGGATAAATTTTCAAAAATATATTTGAAAAACTCCGCCCATCTGGGGTCGAAGATCCCCGGAAGATTTCCGCTGAAGGCCAGTATCACCAGACCTGTGATCATCAGCGCGACAAAAGACAGTACTATCCAGATCAGCGCGGAAATAGTTTTATTTGCTATGTGCGTCGAAACCTTGACCGGCAGCACATGTGAGAAATAGCCCTCATCGCCCAGAAGACTGTTATTATATCTCTGTATGATCATCACGCAGGCCATGACAAATACCGCAGTCGCGACTCCGCCATACAGCATTGAAGAAATCGTCACCATGAATACGGATTTTGAGGCCACCGGTCCTACTGTGATTCCCAGCAAAACGGCAGTCGCGGCCCACGCCACATAGAGCGGCAGGAGTTTTCGGCCAAGCGCCGGAATTTCATATTTAAGCAATTTACCTAGCATCTGAACACCTCCCTGAACAGCCTGTCGACGCTTTCTCCTTTTTCCTCGCGTATCTCTTCAGCTGTTTTATGTAATGCGATCCGTCCTTCCTTCAGGAAAATAACATCGTCGAGCACCGATTCTACATCCGCGATCAGATGTGTGGAAATCAGCACGACCGCATCCTGATTGTAGTTCGAAATGATCGTTCTTAATATATAATCTCTCGTCGCCGGATCTACGCCGCCGATCGGCTCATCCAACAGATATACAGCAGCGTCTCTGGCCATCACCAGGCAAAGCTGGAGTTTTTCTTTGGTTCCTTTTGACATTTTTTTCATTGGCTGTTTCCGGTCGATCCCAAGATCATCGATCATCCGCGCCGCTTTGGTACAGTCAAAATCTTCGAAGAAATCCTGATATAATCTGATAAGCTGATCAGTATTCATATAATCGGGAAGAGCGTTCCTGTCAGGCAGATATGCAACTATCTTTTTCGTGTCTACACCCGGTTCCTGTCCGTTTATGGTCACATTCCCTTCGGTCGGCACGAGAAGCCCGTTCATAATTTTTATCAATGTAGTCTTACCGCTGCCGTTTGGTCCCAGAAGGCCTACTATCTGTCCTGCTTCCAGCTTAACGGAAACATCATCCAGAGCCTTCAGCGATCCAAAGGACTTAGTAAGATCGTGTATCTCTATTAATGCCATGTCTTTCTCCTTCTGTTTTATGTCTTAATCAGGTAATTGCGCGACTCCGTATAGGGGAATATTTATGTGATGATTCAAACGGCTTCCGCGCAAAGAACTTCTATGTATTCACACAAATTTTCTCTATGCCTGAGTTTCGCAATCACCTTAATTTCTTTATAAACTGATCACGCATTCAGATCGTTAAGCCACCTTGTTACTGCCTGTCTGATCTCTGTTTCCGTCATCCCCAGTTTCTTTAGTTTTTCCGCAAACTCTTCGAAATACTTTCTGGCAAGTTCCTCGTGTAATGCTTCCAAAACCGTTTCCTCCTTTGTCACAAATCTTCCGCTGGTTCTCTCCGCAAATACCAGGCCTCTTCTCTCTAGTTCGGCCAATGCCCTCTGCATCGTGTTTGGGTTGACGCCGGCATCCATAGCCAGCTCTCTGACTGAAGGAAGCTTATCTCCCGGAGCGTAAGCATTGCTTGCGATCCTCATCGTCATCTCATCCACGATCTGGGCGTATATAGGAGTACCTCTTTTAAAGTTCCATTCCATTGCTACCCCTTTCTGATAAAAATTTTAATTGGTAAAAACTTCCCACATGGCTTTTTTTACAGTCTAATCATGAAGTGGGAAATTTTAGTAGTTGGCTTGTACTGCTGCAGCTTTTTGCACATAACAGATAATTTGTATCGCTGTATTACTGTATTATCTACTTAATACAATAATGCATTCTTTGTCTTTTGTCAACACCTTTCACACATCAGAACATATTTTTTTATTTTTGCCTATGGCAAAATGAACGTCAGGAGGTAAATAAAATATGAATTCTGATAATAATACACACAATACTGCCCCCGGACCAAATACCATATTCAAGGGCAGGAAACCCCCGAAACCCAAAAGTCTTTTAAAAACGGCTGCTGCAGTTTTAGTGCTGCTGGCAGTGATCGGCACCGTCTCCGGAGGCTTCTACCGTGTGGATGAGCAGGAAACGGCTGTTGTCACAATGTTCGGAAACGTAGTCCGGACGGATACCGCCGGTCTGTATTTCAAGATCCCATGGATCCAGCAGGTGACAAAAGTCGATACGACCATTCACGGAACAGGCATCGGATATGAGGTCAATAATGACGGTCAGGCATTTACCGTCGATACAGAAGGTATCATGATCACTTCGGATTTTAATCTGATCGATATCGATTTCTACATGGAATACAGGGTGTCGGATCCCGTGGCTTATCTTTTTAATTCCATGGATCCGGAATATATACTGAAGAATGTCGCCCTTGCGGCTATACGCTCTACAGTGATCGACTTCACGGTAGACGATGCAATGACGACGGGGAAATCACAGATACAATCCACTGTAAAACAGAAAATGCAGGAAGAACTGACCAGACAGAATATAGGTCTTCAGGTGGTAAATATTACCGTACAGGACGCGGAGCCGCCTACGGAGGAGATCGTAAGGGCATTCAAAGCAGTAGAGACCGCGAAACAAGGAAAAGATACAGCGATAAACAACGCGAATAAGTATCAGAATGAACAGATTCCCGCTGCTGAGGCGAACGCCGATAAGATAATACAGAACGCCGAGGCGCAGAAAGCCGCCCGGATCGCGGAAGCGGAAGGCCAGGTCGAGCGTTTTAATGAAATGTATGAACAGTTTCAGGTAAGCCCTCTGATCACGAAACAGCGTCTGTTTTATGAAACCATGGAAGATATCCTGCCGGATCTGAAGGTGATCATAAACGACGGCAGCACTCAGACTATGTATCCGATAGAGAGCTTCGCATCTGCTGCAGGCAGCTCCGGCGAAAATGATCCGGACGCGAACAGCCCGGATATTAATAATTCAGATACCCCCAGCACAGGATCGGAGGACAATTGACAATGAAAAGAAAACTATTCAGGACACTGGCCGTGACGGCGGCGTTCATTGCGCTGCTGGTCGTTTCCGGCAGTCTGTATACCGTATATCCCAACCAGTATGTCGCCGTGCGTCAGTTCGGAAGGATCGTAAAGATCGAGTCCGAACCCGGCCTGAAGATCAAGGTGCCTTTTATTCAAAACATCCGCCGCATACCGGCAGTAACGATGCTGTTTGACGTGCCTCTCTCAGATGTGATAACAAGGGACAAAAAGAGCATGATCGCAGATAACTATGTACTCTGGAAAGTCGACGACCCCACCAAATATATCCGCACGCTTGACGCGATCGAGATGCGGGCGGAAGAACGTATAGAGGCAGCCGTCTATAACTCGCTGAAGAATGTAATCTCCTCCATGACACAGGATGAGGTGATCGACGCCAGAGGCGAAAGGCTCACGCAGATGCTTACAAAAGAAGCAAACTCCGATATCGGGGACTATGGAATAACCATCATCACCGCGGAGATCAAGGCTCTGGATCTGCCGGATGACAACAAATCCGCCGTCTATGACCGAATGATCTCAGAGCGTGAAAACATCGCCGCCTCTTTTACCGCCCAGGGAAACTCCGAGGCCCAGAAGATCAGGAACGAGACCGACAGAAATGTCACCGTCATGGTCGCAGAGGCCAATAAAAACGCAGACGTCCTGATTGCGGAGGGCGAAGCCGAATACATGCGGATACTTCAGGAGGCCTATAACACTCCCGAGAAGGCAGATTTTTATAACTATATCCGTTCTCTCGACGCATTAAAGGCTTCTCTGTCAGGCGAGGACAAGACCATTATCCTGGATAAGGATTCCGAACTGGCAAAAATCTTGTACGGGGAGACGATCAATTAAACACTGTCACTCTTAAAAACCGGCTGCCGTCTCCCGGCGGGAGAACGGCAGCCGGTTTTTTATGACCGTAAGCCTCGCTTACTGAAGTTTCTGTTTCTGGATCAGTTTCTCATAACGTATCTGTGCATCGGAAAGCGTTTTCGCAAACATTGCTGTCGCTGTTTCTTCTCCTTTCAGACGCGGCAGATTGAAGTAACGTGCTTCGTTCATCAGAAACTGTGTAAATTTGCTCCAGTCAGGTGCCTTGGAATCCACAGTGAGAGGTTTCTCATTCCGCGGATCGAAGCGGTACAGCGGTACATAACCGCAGGCAACTGCGTTTTTCTGAATATTCGGATAACGGATCAGGCCGCCCTTGATTCCATGCTCGATACATGGCGAGTAAGCGATAATGATAGATGGACCCGGGAAGCTCTCTGCTTCCTTCAGTGCCTTGATCGCCTGTGTCTGGTTTGCGCCCAGCGCGATGGAAGCTACATATGCCGTTCCGTATTCCATGAAGATCTGTCCCAGATCTTTCTTAGCCAGCGTTTTTCCGCCTGCCGCGAACAGTCCGATGGAGGAAGCCTGGGAAGACTTGGAGGACTGGCCGCCGGTATTGGAATAAACCTCTGTATCCAGTACCAGGACATTTACATTCATGTCATTTGCCATTACGTGGTCCAGGCCGCCGTAGCCGATATCATAAGCCCATCCGTCGCCGCCGATGATCCAAACTGATTTTCCTACCAGATCTCTGCGCATTTCCAGGAGTTCTTTCACATCTTCATTTTTTGAACGCTCCACAGCGCCGATGAGTTCATCCTTAATGCTTCTCTGAACATCTCTGTCGCCCTTCGCATCGATGTAACGGGTAAACAGATCTTTCACCTCAGGCTCCACTTTATCCAGATTATCTTCCATAATGCCAAGGATCTTTGCGCTCTTTACATTCTGAGCGATGGACATTCCGAATCCATACTCGGCATTATCCTCAAAGAGAGAGTTTGCCCATGCGATACCCTCGCCGTTTTTATCTACTACAAAAGGAGAAGACGGTGTGGCAGAGCTGTAGATCATGGAACATCCGGTAGCGTTCGCAACCATCATATCTTTGCCAAAGAGCTGGGAGATAAGGCGGTAATACGGTGCCTCGCCGCAGCCCGGACAGCATCCTGAAACCTCGAAATATGGCTTTTTAAGTGCTGTTCCGGCTTCTGTTCCCGGTCTGCCGTATTCCTCTTTATATGTGACCTCCTTGTACAAATAATCTGCCAGAGGCTCCTGTGTCTGCATTTTGGCATTCTCTACAGGGCTCAGTGCTTTAGCGGGACATACCGTCCAGCAAACGCCGCAGCCTACGCAGTTCTGCGGAGATACCTGAATACGGAATTTCAGTCCCTCATCCTTTGCTCTGGTATATGCAGGCGTCGGATCCTTATACTCAAAGGTTATTCCATTTGCATCTGCTATTTCCTGTCCTTTCGCCACTTCCTCTTCATTCATCAGGAACGAACGGATCGTAGCATGAGGACATGCGAATGCACATTTGCCGCACTCAATACATTTGTCTGCGTCCCACGCCGGAACAGAATCAGCGATATTCCTCTTCTCTTTAAATGTGATATTTCCCGGAAGAGATCCGTCAAGAATGCCATTTTTCATGAAACTGGAAACAGGCATATCATATCCGCCGAGGGAATTCATTGCCAGAACGTTATCGTCAAAGTATGCGTCGCCCGTCTTCTTATACAGCGGTGCGGAAGCGTCATATGCCAGCCATGCTTCATCCACGTCTACCTTAACCAGTCCGCTCTTTCCTTCGTCAATGGCGTTCAGGTTGTTGTTAACTACATCCTCGCCTTTTCTGGCATATGTTTTCTTTACTGATTTCTTCATCTGCTCTTCCGCTTCAGCATAAGGCATGATCTGCTCATTCAAAGCAAAGAATGACGCCTGAAGAATAGTATTTGTATGCTTTCCGAGACCATGAGCCTGGGCAATGCTGGTGGCGTTAATGATATAGAACTTAACGTGTTTTTGTGCCAGCTGGGCAAGCATCCTTTCCGGCAGATATTCCGGCATTTCTTCTTTGCTGTGGACTGTACTCAGAAGGAATGTTCCTCCGTCCTTCAGAGACTTCAGCATATCATATTTGAAACAGTAGCTCTCTGTTGAACAGGAGATGAAATCTGCCTCTTCGATATAGTACGGGGAGCGGATAGGATCCGGACCGAATCTCAGATGTGAGCGGGTAACATTTCCAGACTTCTGGGAGTTATATGCAAAGTATGCCTGGGCGTACATCGGCGTGTTGTTTCCGATGATCTTTACGGTACTCTTGTTTGCGCCGACGGTTCCATCCGCGCCAAGTCCGAAGAACAGGCATGATGTATAGCGATTTGAAATATTAACCGGTACAGGCTCAAGGGACAGTCCGGTAACATCGTCTTCGATTCCGATGGTGAACTCCGACTTAGGAGCATCTTTCTTCAGTTCCGCGAAAACTGCAGCGATCTGAGACGGCTGAGTATCTTTGGAACTAAGTCCGTAGCGTCCGCCGATGATGGTCAGATCTTCTTTGTCACGCAGAGCATGCTCAACATCCAGGAACAGCGGTTCACGGGCGCCTGTCTCTTTTGTACGGTCCAGTACCGCGATCTTGCGGACTGTATCCGGCAGCACAGCCTTCAGGTGAGAAATGGAAAACGGACGGTAAAGATAGACTTTGATAAGTCCTACTTTCTCTCCGCCTGCATTCAAAGCGTCGACCGTCTCTGTAATGGTGTCGGTGACAGAACCCATGGCAATGATGACTCTGTCTGCATCCGGCGCGCCGTAATAAACGAACGGAGCGTATGTTCTTCCCGTGTGGCGGCTGATCGCTTCGAAATACTTATCGGCGATCTCCGGAACCTTGCCATAATGTGTATTCTGCGCTTCTACATGCTGGAAATAAACGTCATCGTTCTGATGTCCGCCTCTTACCACTGCGTTTCCATGCGGGTTCAGGGCGCGGTCGCGGAATGCCTGGAGCTTATCCTCAGGAAGAAGAGAACGCAGGAATTCATAGTCCATCACCTCTACCTTCTGGATCTCGTGAGAAGTACGGAAACCGTCGAAGAAATGGATCACCGGAACAGAAGCATCGATAGCCAGAAGATGCGCCATTCCCGCCAGATCCATACAATCCTGAACAGAGTGTGAACACAGCATCACTGCTCCGGTCTGACGGCATGCATAAACATCCTGATGATCACCAAAGATGCTGAGAGTGTGGGTGGCGAGAGAACGTGCTGCAACGTGTACCACTGCCGGCAGAAGTTCGCCCTTCCACTTATAAATATTTGGTATCATGAGCAGCAATCCCTGGGAAGCAGTGAACGTTGCGGAAAGCGCGCCGCCCTGAAGAGCTCCGTGCACCGCACCGGCAGCACCGCCCTCAGACTGCATCTCCACCACTTTGACAGCGGAATTAAAGAGATTCTTCCGGCCGCCTGCAGACCAGGAATCTACTGTCTCCGCCATAGGAGAAGACGGCGTGATCGGGTAAATTCCTGCCACTTCAGTCAGCGCATAGGCAGAATGGGCTGTGGCGGTATTACCATCCATAGCCTCATATACTTTTTTTGTATCCATCATACAATACCTCCTTTTCATGTAACCATTCTGAGTAGGCTCAGACTATACCGGAGAAACATCTCCGAAACAGAACGGATTCTCCCATACCGTTCGTCTGCCGGCTCCCTCAAAAACAGTTGTTCGAATATATTGATGATTCTACGCTCCGCCTACTAACGTCAGTTTAACGTTTCCGGACCGTGTACCATTGCAAAAATGTTACATAGTTAATGTTTTTTTAAGGTACACGGTACCATAAAAAAAGAGCCGGCTGAAAAATCAGTCAACCCTTTATTCGTATTCTGTCATTGCATGATTTATCCCGTCATAGACCGGGTTCCCTTCGTGGGGAACGCAGTCCTGCACCCAGTTCCACCAGAAATACCCCCCGACAAAGTTGTCTGACGGTTTTTTCATCGTATAGTAAGAACGGGCCATCCTGATCTTGCTGGATTCCGTTGCGGACCCGGCGGTGTTTCCGCACTCGCCAAACCCGACCTTTGCTCCCTGAAATACTGTTTCAAATTCAGGAAAGACCTGTTTCCAGTCCGGAATATACCCGTTATTGTCATCTTCGTAATAACTGATGAACGCATAATCCAGGTTTTTGGTAAGACTGTCAGACAGGTTGTCTTCGATCCACCGGAACATATCCTGATCTTCCGGCCTGGCATAGTACATAGTCAGCACAGTTTTTGCGTCATTAGACCGTATATAATCGTTTGCTGCTTCGACCTTCCCCACGATCAGGTCAGGTTCCTGGCCGATCCATTCAACGCCGTTTATCTCATTCCCGATCTCCCAAAGGTCAGTATATGGCGCAAGCGTTTCCCATGCGTCTCTGAACCGCTCCAGGTAGGCGTTTTCATCTTTATAAAAGCCCATGTCGAAGGAATCCACAGGACAGGCCATGATATAAGCTTCCTCGTGAATTTCTGAAAAAAGAGACTCATACTCTTCCGCGTCATATTCCTTAGACATAACGATGCGGACAGTGGGCTTCTCCGGCATGCCGCGGATCGCCTCGATCAACTCGTCCGTCCCGATCTCATCATACCAGCAGTCATCCACCGTGATACCGTAGATCCGGCTTTCGTCCCTTTCATCCATTGCCGGGCGAGGCATATCCGGTTTTTCGGTCACTTCTTTTCTGGCAAAAATCATAAGCAGCAGGAATATTGCCCCCGCAGTTAACAAAAAATATTTGGTAAAAATTCTCATAGATAAATAATTAAAACTTCCCACATGTCATTTCTGAACAGCTTAATCATGAAAAATACATCGCCAGGACGCTCCCGCTTCTGTCTTGCCAGCAGCGGCACCAATGAATTTTCGTCGCTTTTAACTTGAAAATTCAAAGTGCCGGCCGCAAGACAAAACCTTTCCGATGTTATTTTTCATGATTACAACTGACTCTTCATAAATAACGCGTGAAATCGACTATATGAAGCTCAGATACACTCCGCTTGAAAGATCAGTCCCAGCTTTCTGGATCTCGTCAGAAAACTGCCGAGATGATTGCCGATCACGACCATTGAATTATCAGACCCGTACATGAAGAGTCCCAATCCGAGAATCAACAATACGCTTCCGACAAAAAACGACAGCATTATATCCGTAGATACCGGCGCGGCCAGAAATGCCAGAATGCTGACAATGACCACGATCGGCATCACTGACGTGACCGCTTCTTTAATTTTCTCATGAAACAGCTTCTTTTTCTCCACAACATCCCCTCCGGTACCTTTCTGACTTCATGCGGCCAAGAAATACAAAGCACAGAATGATCTGCAGCACGGTAGAACACGGAATCGCAAGACCTATCCTGAAAAGCGACACCGGTTCTATTTTACTCATTATAAATGATACGGGAACTCTGACAGCGAAAGCACCGATGATTCCCTGTGCCATTACAAATGTCGTATGCTCCATTCCATTATAAAATCCCACGAAGCAGAACAGAAAACAAGTAAGCAGGCAGTCTATTGCGTAAGCCTTCAGATAATCAGCCGCCGCAAAAATAACCGCGTTATCGTTAGAGAATAATCCTGAGAGAGCCTCCCCGTGGAAAAACGCCGCATAAAACATGACGACGCCCAGGACAAAGGAGATGCCTATCGCGGATCTGAGTCCCTTTACAGCCCTGTCGATCTTACCGGCTCCCCTGTTCTGAGCTACAAACGCGGACATTGACTGCATGAACGCGGCAGGAACCAGCATTATAAAACCGCATACTTTTTCGGCCACGCCTACTCCCGCAGATTCCGTCAGTCCGATATTATTAACTATGGAAAGTATCACCAGAAACGATATTCCCACCAGCAGATCCTGTAAAGCGATCGGCGTTCCTATAAGCAGGATCCTCTTTATGATGCGGGAATCAAAACAAATCGACTCTTTTTCAACTCTGAAAGGCAGTGCCTTCCTTCGGATCATCAGATATGAAATAACCACACTCATAAGCTGCGCTGTCACTGTCGCTATGGCTGCGCCTTTTGCTCCCATTCCCAGCCCCGCCACAAGAAGCAGATCTCCTGCTATATTAAAAATGCAGGCTATCATTACCGTGAAAAGCGGCGTATTCGAATCGCCTATCCCTCTGAAAACGCCCCCGATCAGGTTATATGCAATGATAACGATCGATCCGGCTCCGCATATCGCAATGTAACTCACTGTAAGGTCAAATGCCTCTGCGGGCGCATTCATGATCCCTGCCAGCCTTCCGGATAAAAGCGGTATAACGACCGTAAGCAAAACTCCAACAGCGGCAAACATAGCAAGGCCGCTTCCTACGATCCGCCCCCCTTCTTCTGCCTTCCTTTCTCCGATCTTCTGGCTCAGATAAACAGTCATTCCCATACACAGACTGCTCACCAGGTTGGTAATCGTCATCATGATCTGCGAACCGGTGGATACCGCGGAAACATCAGCTGACGATGCAAATTTTCCTACTATAAGCAGATCCACCGCGCCATACATGGCCTGAAGAAACAACGCCAGCAGGACCGGTCCGGCAAAAACCAGCAGCTTTGAAAGAATTTGCCCGCTCGTAAAATCAATCTGTTTTTCCATTTCACCCACGCCTCTCAATACCAAAAAAGCCGGACAAGAAATCCGGTATTTCAACCAAACATCTTATCCGGCTTGCTATTTCAAACAAATAGCTCACCCTCCGATGAACATGCTTATGTTAACAACTAAAATTTATAATGTCAAGAGAAAAACGAGGACCGTGTATCATTACGATAATATTACATTAATTCATAATTTCTCAAAAGTACACGGTCCCTTTTAGAGTTTTTTTCGAAGAATTCCTAATACGTCCGTTTTTTTTGTTTTCCCTTTTTTTATCATAAGGATCGCCCCTCCGTGTGCAAAGATGGAAAGGCAGGTCAGGATTATGCCGATCACCGCCGCTTCCGTATCACCGTAAAGAAACATGATCACTGTAAAAGCGAAGGGGATGACCGGTCCTCCAATACACAGATATTGTGTGACAAATACTACGATCATGCCCGCAATGTTTGCAGCAAGCCCCGCAAAGAAGGCATACAGCACGACCGACATGGATATAGTCGCCACGCCTTTCCCGCCTTTAAATTTTCTCCAGACAGGGTAGTTGTGTCCGAGAGTACAGCCTAGGCCTGCATATAAAGTTACGATCCACCCACTGCCCCTGAATATCACAAAAGCCAGCAGACCCGCTGCAATCACTTTACCCAGGTCTCCGGTCAAAGTCAGGATCCCGGGAACAAATCCAAGGTTCTCCATTATATTTGCCATTCCGGGGTTTCCGGTATCCCCGATATCCGCCGCGCTCTTGCCCGCAATTCTGTGCGCCACGATCTCCGCTGTAAGGAAGTTGCCAAATACATACCCTATGAGCACACTGAATATTTTTGCTTCCATCATTCCCATATGTCTTTTTCCTCTTTCGGCATAGCATATTCCATGTGCTTACGTATTCCCAGGACAAAATGAATAATACCGGAAATCATCAACCCGATCTCAGTAAGCACAGGGATCCAGAAAGCCGCTCCTCTTGGCTGTACATTATAAAAAGTATACACCAGCATGAAGGTTCCCAGCATGAACTGTGAAACAGCAGTAATGAAAAAATGCATGTAGCGTTTGCTCATCTGCTTTCGGATCTCATTATTATCGGTATACATATCCAGTGGACCGTCAGC